>JAESFG010000153.1_pt1 | contig 206717 bp, 203 predicted proteins | sample 9269371 | NCBI WGS metagenome assembly JAESFG01 (sample SAMN14506227, study PRJNA617093) | algae metagenome | isolation source: Aetokthonos hydrillicola CCALA 1050 (B3-Florida) and co-occurring... | place: USA: South Carolina | collected 2013-01-01 | reverse complement strand
GGACGGGCACGGCGGCGAGGTCGAGCAGGTTGTCTCCGTCACCATCGACCCCGTCAACGACGCACCGACGGCACCGGCCACCCAAGCGGTCCGCATCAGCGAGGATGCAGCCTCCGGCGCCATCGCCGTGGATGCGCGCGATGTGGATGGCGACACGCTGTCCTACGCCGTGAAGAGCGGCAGCGCACCGGCCAAGGGCGCGGTGGCTTTCTCCGGCGGCCGTTTCACCTACACGCCCGATGCCGATGCCAATGGCACCGACCGCTTCACGGTCGTGGTCCGGGACGGGCACGGCGGCGAGGTCGAGCAGGTTGTCTCCGTCACCATCGACCCCGTCAACGACGCACCGACGGCACCGGCCACCCAAGCGGTCCGCATCAGCGAGGATGCAGCCTCCGGCGCCATCGCCCTGGATGCGCGCGACGTTGACGCTGACACGCTGGCCTATGCAGTGAAGAGTGGCCACGAGCCGGCGAAGGGCTCTGTATCCTTCTCCGGCGGCCGTTTCACCTACACGCCCGACGCCGATGCCAATGGCACCGACCGCTTCACGGTCGTGGTCCGGGACGGGCACGGCGGCGAGGTCGAGCAGGTTGTGTCCGTCACCATCGACCCCGTCAACGACGCACCGACGGCGCCGGCCACCCAAGCGGTCCGCATCAGCGAGGATGCAGCCTCCGGCGCCATCGCCGTGGATGCGCGCGACGTTGACGCTGACACGCTGGCCTATGCAGTGAAGAGTGGCCACGAGCCGGCGAAGGGCTCTGTATCCTTCTCCGGCGGCCGTTTCACCTACACGCCCGACGCCGATGCCAATGGCACCGACCGCTTCACGGTCGTGGTCCGGGACGGGCACGGCGGCGAGGTCGAGCAGGTTGTCTCCGTCACCATCGACCCCGTCAACGACGCACCGACGGCACCGGCCACGCTCAGCTTGCGAGCAACAGAGGACCAGGCTCTGAGGGACATTGCCGTTCGCGCGGCGGACGTGGACGGCGATGCGCTGACCTACCGGGTGAAGGCGGGCAACGGACCGACAAAGGGCACCGTCGCTTTCAGGAATGGGCTGTTCACCTACACGCCGCAGGCCAACGCCGAGGGAGCCGACAGCTTCACCATCGTGGTGTCGGATGGAAAGGGCGGCGAGGCCGAGCAGGCCGTGTCGATCGCGATCGACGCCGTCGACGATGCCCCGACCGCGGTGAACCTCACGTCGCGTGTCCTTTCCATGGTCGAGAACTCGGTTGTCGCACATCGCGTCAAGGTCGCCGACATCTCCGTCGCCGACATCGACGGGGGCGCGCGCAAGCTCGCCATCTCCGGGCGGGACGCCGCGCGCTTTGAGATCGTGGGGAGCGAGGTTTACCTCAAGGCCGGCGCCGTGCTCGACTACGAGACCAAGACCTCGCTCGAGTTCGCGGTCTCGGTCGACGGCGGAGTTGCACAAGGGGTCGATGCCGTGAGCCAGACCTACAAGCTCAACATCGTGAATGCCTCTGGTCGCTACGTTGGCACCGCTGCCGACAACACTCTGGCCGGGTCCGATGAGGAGGACACGATCACCGGCCTCGCGGGAGACGATACGCTGACTGGCAGTGGCGGCGACGATACGATCACCGGCGGCGCCGGCCGCGACGTGATGACGGGCGGAGCCGGCCGCGACACCTTCGTCCTGACGTCCGCGCAGGATTCGGTAGGCCCGGCGAGCGTGCTCGTCAACAACATGACGACCGTCGCGACAGGCAGGGATCAGCGCGACCTTATCAATGACTTCACACACGGCACCGACAGGATCGACCTCTCGGCGATCGACGCCAACTCCAAGCAGGCCGGCAACCAGGACTTCGCTTTTGTGGGCGAGCATGCCTTTTCGAAGAAGGCCGGCGAGCTTCATGTCATCCGGGCTGACCTTGCAGGCACGGCAAAGGACATGACTCTGGTCGAGGGCGACATCAACGGAGACGGCGTGGCCGACTTCCAAATTCAGCTCAAGGGCCTCGTCACCCTCACCGTCGTCGACTTTGTCCTCTAGACCATGATCGCTTCGGACCGTATCAGTCCGAAGCGTGAATCATCGGTCTCGGTAGGAGGACCATGATCGCTTCGGACCGTATCAGTCCGAAGCGTGAATCATCGGTCTCGGTAGGGGGACCATGATCGCTTCGGACCGTATCGGTCCGAAGCGTGAATCATCGGTCTCCCTAAAGGGCGATCAGGCTCCCTCGCTCGCGAACCGCGCCCGCGACGAGCGGATCTCGCCGTGGTGCTTGTCCGCCCAGCGGATGAGGCCGACCAGCGGCTCGAGCAGTGACTCGCCGAGCGGCGTCAGGCTGTACTCGACGCTCGGCGGCAGCGTCGGGAACACCTTGCGGTTGACCAGCCCGTCGCGCTGCAGATCCCGCAGCGTCTGCGTGAGCATGCGCTGGGAGATGTCTGGAACGGCGCGGCGAAGCTCCCCGAAGCGATAGGGCCGCTCGCCGAGAAACAGCACGATGAGGGATGTCCACTTGTCGCCCACGTGGTCGAGAACGTCGCGCACCGGGCAATTCGCCGGGTCGAGGGCACGCTCGTCGTCGGTGCGGAAGCTGGCCGCGATCTCTGCGACGCAGGCCTTCGTGGCGGCCTTCATGGGGTGGTTCCCTCCAGGTAACGATCGGCAATGAGACTGCCTCCTTTACCGCATGTTGGTTCCGATTATAGCCTTGCTCTCGATCTGAGACAAGAAACCAACGGAGCTCCCAATGTCTGAGACCCTTCTCGTCACCGGTGCCGCCGGCCACCTCGGTCGCGGCGTCATCACCCACCTGCTCGGCGCCTTGAGAGTAGCGCCTTCCCGCGTCGTGGCCGTCACCCGCGACCCCGCCAAGATCGCCGATCTGGCCGCGCGCGGGGTAACCGTTCGTGCCGGCGATTTCGACAACCCGGCCTCTCTCGCCACTGCATTCCGTGGCGCCGCCCGCCTGCTCCTGATTTCGACGGACGCCATCGACCGGCCGGGCCGCCGCCTCGCCCAGCACAAGACGGCGGTGGAGGCTGCCAAGGCCGCGGGCGTGAAGCACGTGATCTACACCTCGATGACCAGGCCCGAAGATTCGGTGATCCCTTTCGCACCCGACCACCTCGGCACCGAGCAGGCCCTCGCCGCGAGCGGGCTCGGCTGGACGGTCCTTCGTAACGCCTGGTACTTCGAGAACCTGCTCTTGACGCTGCCGACCGTCTTGGCGTCCGGCAAATGGTTCACCTCATCCGGCGACGGCCGCATTCCCTATCTCGCCCGCGAGGACTGCGCGCTGGCCGCCGCCCATGCCCTCGCCTCAGCCGCGACGGAAAGCACCCGTTACGACATCACCGGGGCCGAGGCGCTCACGGTCGCAGACGTGGCGCACACGCTGAGCGACGTTCTCAAGAAGCCGATCGACGTGGTTCAGGTCAGCGACGCAGAGCTCATCAAGGGCATGGTGGCGGCCGGTGTCCCCGAACCCATCGCCGCGCTTCTCGCCTCGTTCGATGCCAACGCGCGCCTCGGCAAGTTCGACCTTGTGACGGGGGACGTCGAGCGGTTGACTGCCAAGCGCCCGCAGACGCTCGCAGCATTCCTCGCCGCGAGCCGCAATGCTCTGCTGGGTCAGGCGGCCTGAAGGAGATCGACATGACGACCACGCCAACGCCCATCGATTCCGGCACGCGCATCGGGCACGTGCACCTCAAGGTGGCCGACATCGAGCGGGCGCTGGCGTTCTACTGCGGCGTGCTCGGCTTTGAGGTGATGCAGCGCTACGGTGCGAGCGCGGCGTTCATCTCGGCCGGCGGCTATCATCATCACATCGGCCTCAACACCTGGGAGAGCCGCGGCGGCAACCCGCCCCCGCGCGGCACCACCGGTCTCTACCATGTGGCGATCCTGTATCCGACGCGCGCCGCCCTCGCCGACGCGCTCCGTCGCGTGCTCGACGCCGGCATCCGGATCGACGGAGCAAGCGACCACGGCGTGAGCGAGGCGATCTATCTCAGCGATCCCGACGGCAACGGCATCGAGCTCTATCGCGACCGTCCGGAGGCAGAATGGCCGCGCCGGCCCGATGGCGCGCTCGCCATGGTGACCGAGCCCCTCGATCTCGACGAGCTCGTCACTGCGTAGGGCTGCTAGTCGCCCGAGACCCGCTGCAGCCACGAGGGGCGCGACGTCGCCAGCGCCACGTTGAACCCTTCGACGGTGTCGCTCGCGATTGGCCAGACAGCGACGCAGGCATAGGTGCGACGTGGTCCGCGATCGTCGGAGTGAGAGTAGCAGCGCGTCTGCTCCTGTTTGACCAGGCGTGTCTCCGGCAAGAACGGTTCGCCATAGGCTTGCCGCGAGACGTCCCACCCGTGGGCGGCGAACCAGGCGTCGAAATAGGCGATGACCTCGGCCTCTGTCTTCCAGCCCTGCGCGTCGGGATAGGCGGTGCCGACCTGCCGATGGACGTACTGCACCCCGGGCTCGTCGGCGAAGGCGAGCGTCGAATATTGGCTCTCCCACCAGAAGTCGCCGCCGCCGAGATGCTTGGCGACAGGCACCTGCAGCACGACATAGTCCGGCATGTAAAGCCACGCGACGCCGGCCGCGATGGCGGCGGCAAGCATGACGAGAACGCGACTGCGCATGGTCCCTCGCTCTGGGCCGCGTCGGCGGAGACGAAACAGAACATGCGCCGCGCCGGGGACGGCGGGCGCATGATGCAATCTCGCGCAATAGATATGTCGGGAATCGGGCGGCTTAGGCCGCGGCAGCCTTTTCGGCCTTCGCCTTGGCGATCTCGCGCTTGAGCTTCAGGCACTCGAGCGACAGATCCGCGTCGGCGGCCTTGGCCAGGAAGGCGTCGAGCCCGCCGCGGTGCTCCACACTTTTCAGGGCGTGCGCGGTGATGCGCAGCTTCACCTGGCGGTCCAAGGTCTCGCTGATCAGCGTGACGTTGACGAGATTGGGACGGAACTTGCGCTTCGTCTTGTTCTCGGCGTGGCTCCTGAGCTGGCCGGAGAGCGGCAGCTTCCCCGTCAATTCGCAGCGCCTGGTCATGGGTCTCGATCCTTAAAGCTCGGTCAATCCCCACGACCGGCCGTCCGTCTTGCGAACGGACCTGTCCTCAAGGGGTAATATTGAATGAAATTGGCCCGCAGACAGGGTCTGCGGGACAGTCGGCGCCTTCTATACTTGAGCCTCCGCAAACCCGTCAAGCGCGGCCGCGATGCCAGAGGAAGGAGGCACCTTGGCCAAGCATCGCTTTTCCTGTCCTCGGCTCGGCGAAACGACAGACGGGAACGGAAGTGGCGCCCCAGGAATTTAGCGATGGATGCGTGCCAAACCAACCCATCCTAGAGGGAATTGTTAAGTGTTCACCGGCATCATAGCTCCAAGTCAAAGTGTTCATGTAAACCAGCCTTAGCCCCGGTCTTGTAGAGTTTTGCTGGATTAGGGGGAGTGAGATCGTGATGTACAAAGCGTCGTCTCGTCGCGTTCGCGCGTGCGTTCTTGGCTTGGGTTCGGCAACGGCAGCGACCCTCGCCCTTTTGGTTCCCGAGCCGTCGGCCAAGGCCGCGACCACCACCCCGGGCGTCTCGCCCGTGCGGGTCAGCGCCGTCTACCAGATCACCCTCAACGGCTTCGACATCGGGACTTTCCGCTTCAAGTCCAACGTCGACCGCACGCGCTACGCGCTCGACACCGATGTCGAGATCTCGGCTCTGCTCGGCGTGTTTCACTGGAAGGGCGTAACCCACTCCACCGGCACCGTCGTCGCCAAGAGCGCCAAGCCCGCCGATTTCCGTTTCGATTATGAGAGCTCGGTGCGCAGCGGGTTCGTGGCCATGGGCTTCGACCAGACCGGCGTCGATACCATATCCATCGTGCCGACCATGTTGGATCCGGCCGATACGGTCCCCCTGACGCGCGACCACATCAAGAGCGTGCTCGATCCCCTGAGCGCCATCATGGTTCTCACCCATACCGACGCGTCCACGCCCTGCGGCCGTAAGGTGCCGATCTTTGATGGCAAGCAACGCTTCGACCTCGATCTGCGCTATGCGCGCAAGGAGCCCGTCGAGGGCTTGAAGGAGACGGCGATTGTCTGCCGTGTGAAATACTTGCCGATCGCCGGCTACCGCGCCAATGAGGAGACGCAGGCGCTCGCTGCCACCAACGGCATCGAGATCGCCTTCCGGCCGGTGCCATCGGCGAAGGTCATGCTGCCGCAGCGTGTCTCGGTGCCGACCGCCGCCGGCACGGCCGAGATCCATCTGACCAAAGTCTCGATCCAGGTTCCGGGCGGCGAGGTCGCCTCCGCCGAATAGAGCCATTGAAGAAAACCAAAGGGAGGCGCCGTGCACCGTCGTGCGCGGCGCCTCTTCGTTTGGCGAGATCACAAGCCCACATTTGCGCCGATCGAGCAGATTTTCTGATTGTGGTTGCGCCAAGGAAATCCTTGATCTCGGCCAACTCCAATGCAATGCCAGGGGGCCCTTCCAAAGGAGGCCTCGAGCAATGGCCAGCGATCTCGAAGCGCGTATCCGGAACGTGACGGCGGTCCTCGGGCCGACGAACACCGGAAAGACGCATCTCGCCATCGAGCGCATGCTCGGCCACGATAGCGGCATGATCGGCCTTCCGCTGCGCCTGCTCGCCCGCGAGGTCTACGACAAGATCGCTGCCCGCATCGGCGCCGACAAGGTCGCGCTCATCACCGGCGAGGAGAAGATCAAGCCGGAGCGCGCCCGCTTTTGGGTGTCGACCGTTGAGGCCATGCCGCGTGACATCGACGTGGACTTCCTGGCCATCGACGAGATCCAGCTCGCCGGCGACCCCGAGCGGGGTCACGTGTTCACCGACCGGTTGCTGCACGCGCGCGGCCGCGCCGAGACGCTGCTGCTCGGCGCGCAGACCATGCGCGAGGCCATCCAGGATCTGATCCCCGGCGCCAACTTCATCTCGCGCACGCGTTTCTCGCGCCTCGCCTACGCCGGCGAGAAGAAAATCACGCGCCTTCCCGGCCGCTCCGCCGTCGTCGCCTTCTCGGCGAATGAGGTCTACGCCATCGCCGAGCTCATCCGCCGCCAGCGCGGCGGCACCGCCGTCGTGCTCGGCGCCCTCTCGCCGCGCACCCGCAACGCTCAGGTCGCGCTCTATCAATCGGGCGACGTCGACTTCCTGGTGGCGACCGACGCCATCGGCATGGGCCTCAATCTCGACGTCGACCACGTCGCCTTCTCCGCCGTGCGCAAGTTCGATGGTCACTCGTTCCGCAATCTGACGCCGAACGAGATCGGACAGATCGCGGGACGCGCCGGCCGTCACATGAATGACGGCACCTTCGGCGTTACCGGCAACTGCGAGCCGTTCGAGAGCGATCTCATCGAGCGCCTCGAGACGCACACCTTCGATCCCGTGCGCACGTTGCAGTGGCGCAATCGCAGGCTCGATTTCGCAACGCTCGATCGCCTGCGCGACAGCCTGCGCGAGCTGCCGAGCGAAACTCGGCTCACGCGCGCCCGCATGGCCGACGACGTGGCCGCGCTCGAGGCGCTCGCAGGCGACCGTGAGATCGCCATCTTCGCCACCACACCCGCCGCGGTCGCGCGCCTGTGGGAGGTCTGCCAGATCCCGGACTATCGCAAGATCTCCTCGCAGAACCACGCGGAGCTCATCGGCACCATTTACACCTACCTCATGGGCGCTGATGGGCGTGTGCCAGAGGACTGGTTCGCCAAGCAGGTGGCATTCGCCGACCGCACCGACGGCGACATCGATACGCTCGCCAATCGCATTGCCCACATCCGCACCTGGACCTTCGTCGCCAATCGCGCCGACTGGCTCAAGGACCCGGCCCATTGGCAGGGCCGCACGCGTGCCATCGAGGACAGCCTGTCGGATGCGCTGCACGAGTGCCTGACGCAGCGCTTCGTCGACAGGCGCACGAGCGCGCTGATGAAGGGCTTGCGCGACAAGGAGGAACTCAACGCCGAGATTGGCGAGGACGGGGCCATCCGCGTCGAGAACCACTACGTTGGCCGTCTGCAGGGCTTCCGCTTCTCGCCCGATGGAGAGGCCGAGGGCATTCACGGCAAGGCCGCTCGCCATGCCGCGGCTCAGGTGCTCTCGCGGGAGCTCGGCATGCGTGCGCGCCGCGTTGCCGCCGCCAAGGCCGACGCCTTCAAGCTGACGCGTCGGGGCCGCGTGCTGTGGCGCGACGAGGAGATCGCCACGCTCGAGCCCGCCGACGATCCGTTGAAGCCGCAGGTGTCTCTCCTCTCAGACGAGCACTTGACCGGCCCCGACCGCGAGAAGGTGCAGACTCGCCTAGAGGCCTGGCGCGACGAGGTCATCGCCGAGCGTCTCAAACCGCTGGTCGAGATCGCCAAGGCCGAGGACGTGACTGGTCTCGCGCGCGGCATCGCCTTCCGCCTCAACGAGAGCTTCGGCATGCTGAAGCGCGAGCTGATCGCCGACATGATGAAGCACCTCGATCAGGAGGCGCGCGCGCAGCTCAGGAAGTACGGCGTCCGCTTCGGCGCCTTCAACATCTACTTCCCCGCGCTTCTGAAGCCGGCCGCCGCCGAGCTCGCGGCCACGCTGTGGGCATTGAAGAACGCCACGGCCCATGGCCTTACGCTCGAGACGATGCCCGAGATGCCGCGCGCCGGCCTGACGTCTGCCCCGGCACTCGAGGCCACACCCGAGGCCGTGTACAGGGCAAGCGGCTTCCACGTGTGCGGCCCGCGTGCCGTGCGCATAGATATCCTTGAGCGGCTGGCAGACCTTATTCGCCCGCTGCTCGCCTGGCGCCCGACGACCGAGGGTGCCGCGACTCCGCCCAAGGGCTCGACCGGCGACGGCGGCTTCATCGTCACGCCGGAGATGATGTCGATCCTCGGCTGCTCTCCGGACGAGCTCGGCAACGTGCTGAAGGCCCTCGGTTTCCGTCTCGAGCGCAAGACCATGCCGAAGCCCGCTGCGACCGCCGTGTCGGCCGCCGCAGGCGAGACCCAGCCGGAAGCCGCGCCAGCGGTCACGGGCGAGACCGTCGATGGTGTCGAGGCGCCTCCGTTGGAGAGTGTTGCCGTCGATGCCGCGGCCGAGACTGTGCCTGTAGAGCAAGGGGCCTCCGCCGCGACGGAGGCTGCCGTTCCCGCGTCGTCGGCGCCCAAGGAGGGAGACGAGGCGGTGGTCACGGCAGCGGCGTCCGAGGAGACCGTCATTGAGATCTGGCGGCCGCGCCGCCATCGCGACGAGCGCCCGCGCCATCGCGAGAAGGGCGAGCGCCGCGAAAGAGGCCAGGAGAGAGGACAGCATCGCGGTGGCGACCGGCGTCACCAGGGCGGACAGCGCCACGCTCCGGCTGCGACGCCCGGCGCTGCTGTTGCCTCTGCGTCTGCAGAGACCCCCGCGCCGGCTGAGGTGCAGTCACCGTCAGCAGCTGAGGCCACGTCGGTCCACCAGCGCGCTGGCCAGGATCGCGGCCAACGCCACACGGATCGGGACCGCGATCACGATCGCAACCGCAACCGGCCCCAGCGCCATCGCGAGGGCGGCCACGGCCACGGCGAGCGGCGCCGCGACGACAGGCGCGACGATCGCCGCCGTCATGACGAGCGGCCGGCTCCGATGATGCGGTCGGCTGCTCCGCCCAAGAAGGCCGGGAATGATCCGGACTCGCCGTTCGCCTCTCTCGGGGCGTTACGCGATCAGCTCATGAAGCAGGCACGGGAAAAGAACTCGCCATGAAGAGCGGGCCGCAGGCTGGTCATCCCGCCGCGACCGCCCAGCGGCTCGACAAGTGGCTTTGGTTTGCGCGTGTGGCGAAATCCCGCACCTTGGCCGCGACGTTCGTCGCCGAAGGCAAGATCAAGGTCAATCGGATCCGGGCGGAGAAGCCGAGCCAGACCGTCAAGATCGGCGACGTGATCACCTCGCGGGTGCAAAAGACGGTGCGCATCTTGAAAGTGGCGGGGCTTGGCGAGCGTCGGTGTCCCCCGGCTGAGGCGCGGCTCCTCTACGAGGATTTGACGCCACCCCAGGTGCCCGTTGCAGGATCGTCGGGAAAGTCCGGGCTGGAGCCGGCACCTTGGGGCGAGCGAGATTCCGGTGCCGGGCGCCCGACCAAGCGGGATAGGCGCCAGATTGACGAGCTGAAGCGGGGGAGCTCCTAGGCTGTCGCAGGCGGAAGAAGAGGTAGGTGCAAGCCTCGGCGCGCCGTTTGCTGTTTGGCGCGGCGGGACTTGCTATAGGTCAGCGCTTTTGGCACATCCCGCAGGGACAGGGCGCGTGGCAGCGCCGCGAACGAGTGGACACCTTTCATGACCTACGTCGTCAACGAGAAGTGCATCAAATGCAAGTTCACGGACTGTGTGGAGGTCTGTCCGGTGGATTGTTTCTACGAAGGCGCCAATATGCTGGTGATCCACCCCGACGAATGCATCGATTGCGGCGTATGCGAGCCGGAATGCCCGGTGGAGGCCATTAAGCCCGACACCGAGCCTGGGCTTGAGCGCTGGCTCGAGGTCAATCGCGAATACGCAGACAAATGGCCAAATATTACTTCCAAGAAGCCCAGCCCTGAGGATGCTGACAAGTACAGGGATGAACAGGGCAAGTTCGATAAATATTTTTCTTCCGAGCCGGGTCAGGGCGACTGAGCATCGTCTGTTGCACAGCTGACAAACCGCAAATCTTCCATGGTTTGCCGCGTTGCAGAGGAACACAAAGTCTTAAGCGACTTCTTTAAGCGCTCGAATACCTATATTCCGTCTCGCGCTTCAATTTTCATGAAAATTGTGTTACAACTACCACCTTGGACAAATTGGAACCGACCAGGAACGAAGGCGGACCGACCCGGCACTTGAACTGCCGGGAGTGGGTTTTTGTGCGCTTTTCGGCACAGGAATAACCGTTTTTGCGCTGTGACCTAACGTCCAAGAGACTGCGGCGGGTAGCTATTTCGGCTCGGCCACCCGACATGACAGAGGAGGAACCTTGGAGCGGCGGCAAAGGTGACGTGCCGGCGAGCCGGGGTTGTGTGTGACTGAAGAATAACGGGCCGGACAAGAACCGGTTGCATGGTGTGGCTCAATCCACTCGGGGTTGAGCATATGTGATGCGAAAGAGCGAGACGAAGCCTATGGCTCAGAAGAACAAGGTGCAAGCGAAGGCGCGGCCGTCCAAGCCTTCGAATGCCAAGTCCCCTGCCCGGCCTGCCCCTGCCAAGACCGCCGCCGCCAAGGCTGGCGTGAAGAAGCCCGTTGTCTCCGCCGCCAAGAAGCCGGCCCCGAAGCCCGTCGTCACCAAGCCGTCAGTTGCCAAATCTGTCTCGAAAGGACCTGAGATGAAGAAAGCCGCAACTGCCGTCAACGCCGGGAAGAAGCCCGCCTTGAAGCCGGTTGCCGCTGCGCCTGTCGCCGTCAAGGCGGCTGGTCAAAAGGTCGCCGCTCCCGCCGCCGCTCAGCACGTCGTTGTGACGCCGGCCCGCGCCGCGGCTGCGCTTTCGAAATCTTCCGGGCAGAAGCTGACCGCCCCGGTCCAACCGCAGGCCGCTGCTCCCGCGACGCCGAAGGCCATTGCCGAGAAGACGGCTGCCGCTGCTCGCCAGCAGATGATGGCCGCAGCCGCGGCCGCCCAGAAGAAGTCGGTGAGCCAGCGCCACGGCTTCAAGACCAACGAGTTCATCGTCTATCCGGCTCACGGTGTCGGCCGCATTGTCGGCATCGAGGAGCAGGAGATCGCCGGCATGTCGCTCGAGCTCTTCGTCATCACGTTCGACAAGGAGAAGCTCACGCTCCGCGTGCCGACCGGCAAGCTCGAGAGCGTCGGCATGCGCAAGCTCGCCGATGACGGCATTGTCAAGAAGGCCATGGAGACGCTGAAGGGCCGTGCCCGCGTCAAGCGTACCATGTGGAGCCGCCGCGCGCAGGAGTATGTCGCCAAGATCAACTCTGGCGACCTCGTCTCCATCGCCGAGGTTGTGCGCGATCTTTACCGCTCCGAGGCTCAGCCCGAGCAGTCCTACTCCGAGCGTCAGCTCTACGAGGACGCGCTCGACCGCATGGCGCGCGAGATCGCGGCAGTCGAGAAGCTCGACGAGCGCGGTGCCGTCCAGCGCATCACCGACGTGCTGTCGAAGAGCGCGCGCGGCCGTCGCATTGCCGAGGGTGCCGACGCCGAGGTGAAGGCTGCCTAGCGCGCAGAGAGATCGGCGCAGACGTATAAACTCTATGGCGCCCCGCTGTCCTCAGCGGGGTGCCGTCGTTTTGGCAGCCCCGTCTTCGATCACCTCGATCTCGTCCGGTGAGTTGAGCGAGATTGACGGCCCGTTGCGACGCTCGATCCAGCCCCGCACGCGGATGCGCCGGCCCTCCAAGGCCTCCAGCGCCTCGGGCCTAGACCCGCTCTCCTCGATCACGGTCCGCGAGATCGCGGCCGTGAAGTCGCGCCGCCAATCGGCGCCGAAGTTGAGATAGAGCGTCTTGCCCGTGCGGCCGACCCCGGCGACGCGACCCTCGACCACAACGAAGCGCCCCGCAAAGCCGAGGAGCTGTCTTGCGTCGGCAGCGTCGCGAACGGCATAGGCATCGCGCGCCCACAGCCCGCGATGGGCCTTGCGGGCGTCTGTCTCGGCCGCCAGAAGCTCGGCAAGGCACCCGGCATTCCCCGGCAGGCCGTAGGCGCGGCTGTGGCCCGCTCCGATGAGCGACCGCTGCACCCAGGTCTCGCCAACGAAAAGATGTGCGAGCGCACGGCCGTAGCGGTCCGATCGACGGCCCTGAAACTTGAGCTCCACCGTACGGCCGGCGACAAGCGCTGTGAGCGCATCACGGGCCTCGCGCTCGGCCGGCCAGTCCTGGGACGCGTTGGCAAGGTCGGGCTTGGGTCCGAGCGCGCCGATGAGCCGGACCTCGCGTCCGTCGTCAAGTTGGATTGTCTCGCTGTCGATCACGCGCACGACCGTCGCGCGCGGGCCGGTTTCGAGAGTGCAGGCCGCCACCGCGAAATCGGCAGTGCCCATGACAAGGAGGGCGCAGAGCGCGGCCGCGACCGGATAGCAGAGCATGGTGGGAAGCCCTCGACGCTCTCCCGAGCTTCGCACGCGATCAGCGTCTCTGCCAGCGCTCTCGGCCTGGCTACAGGCCGCGCAGGACGTCGACACCTAGGCTCGCGGGAGCGCTCGCATCGAAGTCCGCGAGGCCGCTGTCCGCGGCGGGAAGATGATCGAGGCCGTCCGGTGGCCCGGCGGACGGAGGAAGGCAGTGGTCGAGCTCGGTCCCGCCTCCATCGGGCCTATGCGCCGCATCGGGAAGGCGAACGTCGATCAAGGGACCCGTATCGAGCAGAACATCGAGCCGGGCACGCCGCGGAGAAACCTCTGCATCATTCTGTCCGGGCCTGATCTCGATCTTGAGCGGCTGTTCCAAGAGGCCTACCCCCTCGCCGGTGACGATGCGGTCGCGGCTGGCGTCCCAGCGGAGCTCCTCGATCGAGATGAGATGGTCGCGGCCGCCCGGAAAGCTCACCACGAACTCGGGCTCCTCAGCCCGCCCGTGCGACGGGAGCGCCTCGATCAGCACGGTACCCGCCCCCGAGTAGTCGACCGCATCGTGCCCGTCCTCGGCTGCCGCCAGACCCGGTTGCCCGCCGTGAAGCACGTTCAGCCCTTGCGACCAGTGCAGGACATCATCGCCGCGCCCCCCATAGAGCTTGTTGATGCGGTTGTCGTTGCTGCCGGAGAGATCGTCCGGTCCGTCGCCTGCGACCAGCGTCGTGAAACCCTGCCCGAGGGCGATCGTGTCGCCATGGGAAGTTCCGAGCAGCGTCGTCGTTCCGGGCGATAGCCGGAGATTGTCCGGCAGCGCTGCGCCGATATCGATGCCGGCGTGGTGGAGTAGCGACGCGACCAGCGAGGACGAGTTGAGGGTCGGCAGCACCGATCCGGGCAGCGCGTAGGCGATGTAAGGGAAATGCTGAGCCTCGAAGTCGGTGGCGAGCGAGACCAGAGTGGCCCATAGCCGGACGGCCTCATGACCGGTCGCGATCTCCCGGCCTCCGCGCTCGTCCTGCGTGCCGATACGCCTTGCGAGCTCTTCACCGGTAAGCCCGCCGTTGGCCTCTGAAAGCGTGGTGCCGCCATGCCATCCTTCGACCGCGAGCCGCACGTCCGGCCCCTCGGCGACCCGAACACCCTCCATCACGAACCAGCGATCTTGGGCGCCATCGTCCGCTGGCCCGCTCTGGTAGACGATCTGGAGATGGTCGAAGCCGAGCAGCCCGAGGCCCAGAGCCGACACGGGCAGTCGCTCCACACGAACCGATGGCATTGGGGCTCTCCGCTGCGCCACGAATCGGATGAGCCTATCACGTCGCAACTAGAGATTGCCCAATCTGTCAGACGGCAGACTAGAAATCGTGAGCGATTAGGACCTGTCGGTTGCTTTCTCCGCCTTGGCCTCGAGGTAGGCGGCGCCCGTCGTGGTGATGAGGAGATCGATTGCACCGATCGCGGCCGCGTCTTTGCCCGCATAGTCGAGCGCTCCGAGGATGCTGCGCATCACCTCGAGCCGCGCGCGGCGCTGGTCGTTGGCATTGATCACCGTCCACGGGCTGATGGCGGTGTGCGTAAAGCGCAGCATCTCGGTCTCGGCGCGCGTGTAGTCGTCGTACTTGTCGATTGCCGCGAGGTCGATCTCGGTGATCTTCCACTGCTTGTAGGGGTCGTGTCGGCGCTCGTGGAAGCGCTTGAGCTGCATCTCGCGGCCGACGGTGAGGTAGATCTTGAAGAAGCGGACGTTGTCGCGAACGAGCAGCGCCTCGAACTCAGGCGCGTCGCGCAGGAAGCGGGCCACCTCCTCCTCGGTTGCAAACCCCATGACACGCTCGACGCCCGCGCGGTTGTACCAGGACCGGTCGAACAGCACCATGTCGCCTCGGGTCGGCAGGTGGGCGACGTAGCGCTGGAAATACCATTGTCCCCGCTCGCCTTCGGTCGGCTTGGAGAGCGCGACGGAGCGCGCGTGGCGAGGGTTGATGCGCTCGAGCACGCGCGAGATGCATCCGCCCTTTCCGCTGGTGTCGCGCCCTTCGAAAAGCACCACCACCCGCTCGCCAGTTTTCTCGACGTGGTACTGCAGCTTTATGAGCTGGAGCTGCAGAGTAAGCAATTGATCTTCATAGTCTTTTCGCTTGAGCTTGTCCTCGTAGGGAAAGCCGTTTGACTTGAGTGCGCGCGCTTCGATCTCCTCGGGCAGCTTGGGATCGTCGATATCGAAGTCCGGATAAGGCCCAGCCGCTGGAGTGCTGGAGGCCTTGCCGTTTTTCGCCTTCTTGTCCTTGGCCATGTCTGGTCTCCGGCTTCCGCGTCACGGTCACGATGAAGAACTGTCACACAACAGGTGTTTATCGGGGAGGCCTTTCGATGCAAGACCCGTGAAGGACGCGACCGGATTTGACTACCGCCTGTCACAATCGAAGCCTTCCGAGCAAACTCGGGGTTGAGGCCGCCATGGGGATGGGGGCAATATCTCATTCCATGACGGAACCCCGGCTGCTGACCCGTTCCCTGTCAGCCCTCCGAGAGAGGATCGACCCAGCTGTTGCGCCGATCCGGACGATGTGGCGCCGCGTGCGCCTCCGCTCCGGCGGGGTCATCATTGCCGCCCTCGTGTTTGTCGTGATCGCGCTGGTCACCGAGCTGACGTGGCAGCCGGCGCTTGCGGGCTTTCTCCTTCTCGCCGCGGTCATCGCCGGCAACGAGCCTGGGGCCGACGGCGAGGAGGAAGGGCTCGCCATTGCACCGATCCGCGGCTCCGCTCAGCCTCCCCCTGACCGGGATAGCTCCGGGTGGCGCGCGCTTCTCGACGCCATTCCCGACGGCGTCGTGGCTCTCGACCAGAATCTCTACGTCATGCACTTCAACACAGTCTTCCAGGAGCTCTTTCCGAAAGTGCGCATCGGCCAGCCGCTGAGCCACCTGTCGCGCAACCCCGAGCTCAACGAGGCTGTCGAGAAGGTCTCGGTCGCCAACGACGCCATCATCGTCAACATCTTCGAGCGCGTGCCCGTCGAGCGCCGTTTCCAGGCCACGGTCTCTAAGCTGCAGGCCAACCAGGGCCGTCGCGGCTTGCCGCTGCTCATCATTTCCGTTCGCGATCTGACGGAGCAGGACAAGCTCGACCAGATGCGCGCTGACTTCATCGCCAACGCGAGCCACGAGCTGCGCACGCCGTTGGCATCCCTGCGCGGCTTCGTCGAGACGCTGCAAGGCCCGGCCCGCGACGATCCCGAGGCCCGCGACCGCTTCCTCACCATCATGTCGAGCCAGGCCAACCGGATGACGCGCCTGATCGACGATCTGCTCTCTCTCTCCCGCGTCGAGATGCGCGTCCACTTGCCGCCCAAAGGCATTGTTGACCTGAACGAGGTCGCCGCCTACGTGGCGCAGGCTCTCGAGCCCCTTGCCGCCGGCTCCAAGATGAAGATCATCGTGGGCCGCACGGACACGCCGCTCCGCATCCGCGGCGACCGCGACGAGATCGTGCAGGTGATGCAGAACCTCGTGCACAACGCCATCAAGTACGGTCGCGAGGGCGGCCGAGTGGAGATCGGCGTCGCCCGAGTGCTGGATGGCTCGCCGCCGATTCCGCGCGCGCTGCTCGCCGTCGCCGACGACGGCCCGGGCATCGCCCCTGAGCACCTGCCGCGTCTGACCGAGCGCTTCTATCGCGCCAACATCACGGCGAGCCGCGAGAAGGGCGGCACCGGCCTCGGTCTCGCCATCGTGAAGCACATCATCATCCGCCATCGCGGCGAGCTGAGGATCACGAGCGTGGTCGGCAAGGGCTCGACCTTCTCCGTCCTCTTCGACGAGATCGGCGCGCGCACCTGACGCGCTCTCGCGCGCTCGCTCGGCGAGGCCACATCGCGCTTGTTGTCACCCCTCGCGCGCCGCCCTCCTCTTGCGTTCCCGGAGGCTGCGCAATGGCGCGGCCATCCGGGATCTTCCCAGTCGCAGCATGGGCGCTTCACCCCCACGGGGCGAAGATCCCGGACAGCCGCGTCCCTTCGGGTCGCGTCTTCCGGGAAACGAGAGGAAAAGGAGACGAGCGATTAGTCCTTGCGGTACTTCTTGAGCTCGCGCACGAGCGAGGCAAGCTGGTCGGCCACCTCGGTGCCGGTCTCGACCGAGGCCTTTAGCGTCGCGCGGTTCTGGATCAGCTTATTGAGCTTGTCCTGGCACTCGCCGAAGCCGAAGAAGATGGCCTCCGGCGCCTCGACCACGCCGTCCTCCACCGCACACATCACCTCGAACGAGCTCTGCGCGGCCATGACCAGCATCGAGGCCACGTCGTCGATGGCCTGCTGATATTGCCGCGAGGCTTCGCCGTTGACGCGCGGCCCGTGCACGCCGAATTTCAAGGGAGATGCCCCCTGCGCGCCCTCGCCCGCGAACAGCTTTGGGTAGCGCTGGAAGCGTCGGAAGATCTCGGAGAGATGCAGGCAGCAGGTCTCGAGCTCGCGCAGCGCCGTGACCGCCTTTCGCTTCGGCCGCTGCCGATCGGGCGTCCGCTCGCGTGCCGCCCAGTTGATGGTGGCGACGGAGGCGATCATGCCGAGCGCGGCAAGCGCCGGAAGAACGGCCGCGAAAGGATCCGGCGCGATGCGGGTATCGCCGTTGTCTGCTGCCATGGTGCCGATCTTGGCCTCAGCGGTTCATCTCGTCGCGCGGCCACACCATTGCATGATGAGCCAGAGAGGCAAGTGCCGAAAAGCCGCCGCCCACGCAAGATTTGAGCGCGCTGGCCTGTCGGGAAGACGACGCCCTCGCAAGTAGGTGAGGTGAGGATAAGCTAGTACACGCGCGCTTTGGGCTCGATGTACTTGATCTCGTTGGTGAGCGTGTGCGTGTGCACGGGCCGGAAATCGATCTTGACCGCCTTGTTGCCGTAGTCGGCGAACGCCAGCGTATGCTTCATCCACCGCGCGTCGTCGCGGTTCGGGAAATCCTCGCGCGCGTGCGCGCCGCGGCTCTCCTTGCGGTTCTCGGCCCCGACCACTGTCACCGCCGCCTGCGCGATGAGGTTGTCGTACTCGAGCGTCTCGACAAGATCCGAGTTCCAGATGAGCGAGCGGTCGGTGACGCTGATGTCGTCGGTCGCTTTCCAAATGGCGGTGATCTTCTCCACGCCCTCCTTGAGCACCGGCCCGTCGCGGAACACCGCACAGTTGGTCTGCATCACCTTCTGCATGCGCAGCCGCAATGCGGCAGTCGGCTCGCCGCCCTTGGCGTAGCGGTAGCGATCGAGGCGCGCGAGCGCGGCCTCGGTGGCATTCTTTGCGAAGTCCGGCTGCGCCGATCCCTTCTCGACGGTCGCTGCACACCGCAGCGCCGCCGCGCGTCCGAACACGACGAGATCGATGAGCGAGTTCGAGCCGAGGCGGTTGGCGCCGTGCACCGAGACGCACGCCGCCTCTCCAATCGCCATCAAACCGGGCACGATCGTGTCCGGGTCGCCGTTTTTGAGCGTCAGCACCTCGCCGTGATAGTTCGTCGGGATGCCGCCCATGTTGTAATGCACCGTCGGCAGCACCGGGATCGGCTGGCGCCTGAGGTCGACACCCGCGAACACTTTGGCGCTCTCCGTGATGCCGGGCAGCCGCTCGTGCAGGATCTTGGGGTCGAGGTGGTCGAGGTGCAGGAAGATGTGGTCCCCGTCGGGGCCGACGCCGCGCCCCTCGCGGATCTCGATGGTCATCGAGCGGCTGACGACGTCGCGCGAGGCGAGGTCCTTGGCGTGCGGCGCATAGCGCTCCATGAAGCGCTCGCCCTGGCTGTTGGTGAGGTATCCGCCCTCGCCGCGCGCGCCTTCGGTGATGAGCACGCCTGCGCCGTAGATGCCGGTCGGATGGAACTGGACGAACTCCATGTCCTGCAGCGGCAGCCCGGCGCGCAGCACCATGGCGTTGCCGTCTCCGGTGCAGGTGTGCGCCGACGTGCACGAGAAGTAGGCGCGCCCGTAGCCGCCGGTCGCGAGCACCGTGCGCTGGGCGCGGAAGCGATGCAGCGTCCCGTCCTCGAGGCAAAGCGCGATCACGCCGCGGCACACGCCCTCCTCGTCCATCAAGAGGTCGAGCGCGAAGTACTCGATGAAGAACTCGGCCGAGTGCCGGAGCGACTGCCCGTAGAGGGTATGCAGCATCGCGTGGCCCGTGCGGTCGGCAGCCGCGCAGGTGCGCTGCGCCGGCGGGCCTGAGCCGAACTCCGTCGTCATGCCGCCGAACGGGCGCTGGTAGATCTTGCCGTCCTCGGTGCGCGAGAAGGGCACGCCGTAGTGCTCGAGCTCGTAAACCGCGTCCGGAGCGTGCCGGCAGAGATATTCGATGGCGTCCTGATCGCCGAGCCAGTCCGAGCCCTTGACGGTGTCGTACATGTGCCAGCGCCAGTTGTCCGGCCCCATGTTGCCGAGCGAGGCGGCGACGCCGCCCTGCGCCGCGACGGTATGCGAGCGCGTGGGAAACACCTTCGAGATGCAGGCGGTCTTGAGACCGGCTTCCGCGGCGCCGAGCGTGGCGCGCAGGCCTGCGCCGCCCGCGCCGACGACAACGATGTCGTAGGTATGGTCGTAAATCGGATAGGCCTGGCCGTTGACGGCAGGTGCGGCCGGATCTTTTCCGTTCGTCTTGGCAGCCATCGTGACGCTAGCCTCCGAAGGAGAGCTTGAGAATGGAGAGGACGCTCCCGCCGGCGACGGCGATCGCGAAGAAGGTGTTGAGCATGAGGAGCACGATCTTTGCCCCCTCGCCATGCACGTAGTCCTCGATGATGACCTGCATGCCGATGCGCATGTGAATGCCGGCCGACACCACAAAAAGGATCAAGGGCAGCGCGACCAGCGGATGTGCGATCGCGGACTTGACGGCCGCGTGATCGGCGCCGGCGAGCGTGATCGCGAGCCCGATGACGAATATGGACAGGAAGAGGTTTGCGGCCGCAGTGACGCGCTGCGTCCAGAAATGATCGGCGCCTTCCTTGGCGGAGCCGAGCCGGCGGACCTCCTTCAGCGGCGTGCGCATGCTCATGGCCCAGCTCCTGCGGTGCGGGTCAGCAGGTAGGCCCAGATGAGCACCGTGGCCGCGCCCGAGACCAGGAGCGTGCCCCAGGATAGGATATCGACCGTTGCGAGATCGTAGCCGTGTCCCGTGTCCCAGATGAAATGGCGGATGCCGCCGACGGCGTGATGGATCAGCGCCCACGTATAGCCGAACAGCACGAGTTGGCCCGGCCAGGTCGCGAGCAAACCCGTGACATAGGTGTAGTAGTCCGGCCCGGTGGCGGCTGCGATCAGCACCCAAGCGACGATCAGCGTCCCGAAGTAGAGCGCAGCGCCCGTGATGCGATGCACGATCGACATCACCATGTTGATGAGCGGACTGTAGATCGAAAGGTGAGGCGACAGCGGCCTGGCCGCTGGTGTGCCCCGCTCGGTTCTGGCGTCGGCCATCGGCCTTTGTTCCCCTGGATTTGAAGTCGTCGGGCGCGATGGGCCCAAGCGACCGGCACGGGACGATCGAGCCCCCAGCCGGGCGACGCGCTCCAAGCCACCGCGAAAGCGAGGAGCGGTAGGGTTCGATTGATAGGGTGCGCCGCAGCTAGGGTCCAGGTCGTTTTAACTCTGAGGCGCGGGGCGATCAATTTGCCGATCGGCCGCGGCAGGTCGTCGCATAAAGGCGAGTACTGGAGTCAGACTAGGCGCGTCTGCCGAAGCGCAGCGGGCCGGCCTTTAAGCCAGCGAGCCGACGATGGCGCGCCCGAGTCCCTGACCGCTGTCGTAGGCATGCTCGGCGAGACGGCCGAGGCACCAGTCGCCCGCAGTGCCGATCTTATAGTGCGTCGAGTAGATGAAGGTTTCGCCGAGCGACTGATCGACGAGTCCGTATTTCCAAAGCTGCGCGGCCATGTGCGCCGGCCTGACGGCGGGGAGATCGAGCTGGCGCGTCACCTCGCCCCACAGCTCCTCGGCGACCACTTCGGGCTCGACATCCTCTGTCTCGCGGCTCCATGCCGGCGAGGCATGGATGACGACCGTCTCGCCCTTGACGGCGCGTCCTGGCTTCGAGCTGTTGCGGGCGATCCAGCGCAGCACCTCCGACATGTCGGAGTAGACGTCCTGATCCGGCAGCAGACGCTCGTCGAGCTTTACCATGAGCGACCACGTCGGCAGCATGCGCACGCGCGACAGGGCCTCGACCATGCCTTCGACCCGTCCGAGCAGGAGGCGCGCGGCCGGCGCCGGGATGGCGACCGCGATGGCGGCGAACGGCCCGGCGCTGGTCTCGTCCTCGAGCCAGACCATCCAGCCCTTGTCCGTCTGCGAGAGGGTATGAACCTTCCGGCTCGTATGGATGCGCACGCTTTCCGCCAGCGGTCGTACGATCGAGCTCATGCCGGGCATGCCCACGTACCAGGTGTGGAGCTGAACGCCCTTGGTCTCGCCCGAGGTCGTCTTGGGCTCCCAACGGGCGGCATAGCCCGAGGAGACCAGCTCGCTGATGTAGGCGCGGAACTTGTCGGAGCGCGCGGTGAGGTATTGGGCGCCGGAATCGAACGCGACCATGCTGGCGCGCAGGGTTGCGATGCGGCCGCCGAGAGACTTCTCCTGCTCGAACACCTCGACGAAGCAGCCCGCACGCCGGAGATAGGACGCGCACGACAGCCCAGCGAGGCCAGCGCCGATCACGGCAACCTTATGCGTCAAGGCTGCACCAGCGAGCCGGCTCGCCTCAAATTTCGAGAGTGGTACAGAGGAACCTCGCCCCGATGCATGCGGCGCCGACTTGGGTAGGACGACCGGGAGCACCGGCCGATTGAGTCAGCTTGAAGGGCTATTCATAGACGCAATTCGTTAACCGGCAAGCCACAGGCCTGCGGCTCGCGCGGAATACTGAATAATCGCTTTCGGGGCAGGATGTTGGCTATCGCGGCAGGACGAGCCACACGTCGAGGTCGAGGATGACGCCCTCGGAATAATCACCGTTTTCCTTCTTGAACGGGAACGTGCTCGCGTCCTGGTTCTTGACTGCGACCAGGCGGGTCCGGAGTGCGCCGACGTCGCTGCGCCCCGGCAGCTCCGCCTTTTCGAGCACCTCCGTCCACGCATAGACCGTGTCGCCGGCGAAGAGCGGCGCCACGTGCCGCCCGCCGTTGATGGCCGCGATGTGGAACGCGTTGTTCATGCCGTTGAACGACAGCGCGCGCGCGAGCGAGATGGTGACGCCGCCGTAGACGATGCGCTTGCCGAAGCGCCCCTTGGACTCGGTGTGTTGGTTGAAGTGCACCTTCGCCGTGTTCTGGTAGAGGCGCGTCGCCATCTGATGCTCGGCTTCCTCGAGCGTCATGCCGTCCGCGTGGTCGATCTTCTCGCCCACCTCGTAGTCGCCCCAGCGATAGGACGCGCCGGCCTCGGCGAAATTGTATTTCGAGATATCGAGCTTCGGCACGGCGCCGCCGATCTCCTCGGGCGCCACGCGGTCGGCGAGTTTCGGCACCACGGCCTCCGGCGCCGGAGCGTTCTTGTCGCGCTTCCGCACCATCACCCAGCGGGTGTACTCGAGCACCACGTCGCCATGCTGATTGCGTCCCGTCGAGCGCACGTAGACGGTGCCCGTCTCGCGGTTGGAGTTCTCTTTGAGGCCGATAACCTCGGAGACGGTCGAGAGCGTGTCGCCCGGATAGGCGGGCTTCAGGAAGCGCCCGCCCGCATAGCCGAGGTTGGCGATGGCGTTGAGGGAGACGTCCGGCACCGTCTTGCCGAACACCACATGGAAGAGCAGCAGGTCGTCCACCGGCGAGCGCGGATAGCCGATGGCGCGGGCGAAGGCATCGGACGACTGCACGGCAAAGCGCGGGCCGTAGAGGCTCGTGTAGAGCGCCACGTCGCCCTCGGTGATGGTGCGCGGCGTCGCGTGGTTGAGGATCTGCCCGACCTTGTAGTCCTCGAAGAAGTTGCCCGGGTTGGTCTTTGTCATCGTCCTCGTCTCGGATTTTCGGCGCATGTCCCTTGAGGCCGTATGGCATTTTTGCCGGTTGCGCGCGAGTGCGCCTTTTTGCCCGGCTGTCGGCCCTCAGAACCAGTCCTCGATTTCCTTCACCGAGTCGGCGATGGCGACGGTGCGCTTGGCCTGCACGAGATGCAGCCGCTCCACCATCTTGCCGGAAACCGTGATGACGCCCTTGTTGACGTTTTCCGGCTCCTCGAAGGCCCGGATGATGGTCTTCGACCAGCTGATCTCCTCCTCCGTCGGCGAGAAGATCTCGTTGCAGGGCCCGATCTGCGAGGGGTGGATCAGCGTCTTGCCGTCCATGCCGAGCGTCCGCCCGTGCTCGCACTCCTTGCGGAAGCCCTCCTCGTCCTTGAAGTCGTTGTAGACGCCGTCGATGATGTCGAGGCCGTAGGCGCGAGCCGCGACGACCGTCATGGCGAGCCAGGGCACCACGGCGAAGCGGTCGTGCAGCGCCCGTGCCCGGCTTTCCTTTAAGAGATCGTTGGTTCCCATCACGAGGCACACGAGCCGGTTCTCGGGGTCCGCGCCGACGGCGGCGATGTCGCCGGCGTGCAGCATGGCCATCGGCGTCTCCATCATGGCCCAGAGCTTGGTCTTCTCCGGCGCGTTGACCGATTTCAGGATCTTGGCCGCGCTGATGATGTCGCCCGGGTGCTGCACCTTGGGTACTAGGATGCCGTCCGGTGCAGCGGCCGCGGCGGCAAGGATGTCGGCCGTGCCCCAGGCCGTTTCGAGCGCGTTCGGCCGAATGATGACCTCGCGCCGGCCGTAGTCTCCCTCCTTGACCGCCGCGACCACGGTGTTTCGTGCCGAAGCCTTGGCGTCGGGGGCGACGGAGTCCTCGAGGTCGAGGATCAGCGCATCGGCCTGGAGCGAGCGGGCCTTCTCGAGCGCGCGCGCGTTGGCTCCGGGCATGTAGAGGACGCTGCGGCGGGGTCTGGTTTGGGCCATGGGGCGAGCCTGATGAGAGCGGGACGGAGCATGGTGCATCGCAACATTAGTCCATACCCGCGCCTGCACCAACGTGGCGATTAGGCGGAGAGACGAATTTCGGGTGGATGGCTGGCAGGATCAGCCCTAGCGTGGCCGCCCGACCCGAGGGGGAGTGAAGGGAGGAGCATGGCGACCATCATCGCTCTGTCGTCGCTGGTGGCGCGCGGCAAGGTCGGCCTGCGTATCACGGTGCCTGCGCTCGAGCGTCTCGGCCACGAGGTGGTCGCGCTTCCCACTGTCCTGCTCTCGAACCACCGCGGACACCGCTACGCCGGCGGCAGCGATGTTGATCCCTCCACGCTGGAGGCAATGGTCGATGCGCTCGATGCCAACGGCTGGCTCGCCACCGTCGACGCAATCCTCACCGGATATCTGCCCACCTCGGCGCACGTGCTCTTCGCGGAGGCCCTGATCGCGCGTGTCTGCGAGGTGAAACCGGATGCCCGCGTCTTCTGCGATCCGATCCTGGGCGACATGCCGAAAGGCCTCTACGTGCCGGCCGACGTGGCCGCAGCCGTCCGCGACGGGCTGGTACCGCGCGCGACGCACCTGCGGCCGAACCGCTTCGAGCTGTCGTTCCTCGCTGGACGGCCGGTCGATTCGGAGGCCGAGGCGGTCGCCGCCGCGCGCAGCCTCGAGGTGCCCGTCGTGCTCGCGAGCTCGATCCCCGATCGCGACGACAAGCTCGCCAACATGCTGGTCACGCGTGATGCCGCCTGGGTCGGCACCGTCCCCCTCGAGACGGCAGTTCCCAGTGGCACCGGCGATCTTCTGACGGCGCTTTTCGCGGGTCACTGCCTCCGGGGTGGAGATCCTGCGCGAAACGCAGGCGCAGCTCTCGGCAGCGTCGCGACCGCCATCGCAGCCAGCCGCGGCTTCGAGGCGCTGCAGATCACGGGGCTGGCCAAATGGCACGAGGCGCCGCCGATTGCGTTGCGACCGTATTTGGTGGCGCCGGGTTGACCCCCCGCGGCACTTGCCGCAAATGAGATCAGCCGCTTTGGAAGGAACGCCATGGTCAGGAAGCTGCGCGGGGCTCTGGACTTCATTCATCATGAGGCATCGGGCGGGATCATTCTCCTGGCCGCGGCGGGCCTCGCCCTGGTGCTCGCCAATTCTGCGCTGGCGGATCTATACGGAGCGCTTCTCGATACGCCCGTTTCGATCCGCATCGGCTCGCTCGCGCTCGACAAGAGCCTCCTCCATTGGATCAACGACGGCCTAATGGCCATCTTCTTTTTTCATGTGGGCCTCGAGATCAAGCGCGAGCTTATGGAAGGCGAGCTTTCGACCCTGCGCCAGGCATCCCTTCCCGCCCTCGGCGCGCTCGGCGGAATGATTGTGCCCGCATTGGTCTATTTCGCGATAAACGCGGGCGACGCGCAGGCCCTGCGCGGTTGGGCCATCCCGACCGCGACCGACATTGCTTTCGCCGTCGGCGTCCTCGCTCTCGTCGGCGCTCGCATCCCCCCCTCCCTCAAGATCTATCTTCTCGCCCTCGCCATCATCGACGACCTCGGCGCCATAATCATCATCGCGGTTTTCTATACGTCCGGGCTTTCGGTGACGGCTCTGGCGCTGGCGGCCGTCGGCATTGCCGTCCTCGCCCTTTTGAACAGGCGGGGCGTGGCGACCGCGGCGCCGTACGTGCTGGTCGGCTTTTTCGTGTGGCTCTGCGTGCTGAAATCCGGCGTGCATGCGACGCTCGCGGGAGTGGCCACCGCGTTTGCCGTGCCGCTCGGCCAGCCGGGAGGACGCGGCAGCACATCGGATTCGCTTGCCGCGCGCCTTCAGGAAAGCCTGCACCCCTGGGTCAATTTCGGCGTGCTGCCGGCCTTCGCCTTCGCCAACGCCGGCGTGTCCCTTGCGGGCGTGACGCTGGCTCAGATCGCAAGCCCGATCCCGCTCGGCATTGCCTTGGGACTTCTTGTCGGCAAGCCAATCGGCGTGTTTGCGTTTTCGTTCGGCGCGATCGCGCTGGGGCTCGGCACGCGACCGGAGGGCAGCACTTGGACGCAGCTCGCGGGCGTCTCGGTCCTGGCTGGGATCGGCTTCACCATGAGTCTTTTCATCGGCATGCTGGCATTCCCGGAGCCGGCCCTTGCCGCCGACATCCGGATCGGCGTGCTATTGGGTTCGCTCGGCTCGGCGGTGCTTGGGTACCTGCTCCTGCGCCGACTTTAGACCATGATCGCTTTGGGCCCTATCAGCCCGAAGCGTGAATCATAGGTCTCGAGCAAAGGAGACCATGATCGCTTTGGGCCCTATCAGCCCGAAGCGTGAATCATAGGTCTCGAGCAAAGGAGACCATGATCGCTTTGGGCCCTATAAGCCCGAAGCGTGAATCATAGGTCTCAAGCAAGGAGACCATGATCGCTTTGGGCCCTATCGGCCCGAAGCGTGGTCTCCCAATGACGTTAGCTGCTTGCGGACTTGGAGGAGCGGAAGGCCGCCGGCGCGCTGCGCTTCTTGTATTTCTCGGCGAGCCCCTCCCACTCGATCTCGAGCGAGCCGCCGGTTGTCTTGTGCTGGCGGTCCCAATTCGTGAGAAGGTCGATGCAGGCGTGATCGATGTAGTCGAGCTCGTCGATGTGGACGTGCACATGCGTGTTGGGCTTGAGGAGCTCGAGCTCAGCTGCGAGCATTGGCAGGCGCACGAGCGTGGCCGCACCGATGAGGTGGAGGTCGACGCGGTTTCCGGTGGCGTCCTCCTCCTTGCGCACCTCGAGATGCGAGAACGCGTAGAGCAGCTTGAGCAGCGACAGCCCGAGGCCCGTGAGCACTCCTGCGAGCAGGTTGGTGGCGACGATGGTCGCGATGGTGATGAAATAGATGGCGACTTCGCTCGCGCCGTACTTGTATAGCGTGGGCACGATCTTCGGATAGGCTAGCTTGTAGCCGGTGTAGACCAGCACCGCAGCCAGAGCCGGGATCGGGATGTAGGAGAGCGTGAACGGCAGCACGCTCGCGAAGATGAGCAGCCAAACGCCGTGCAGGATCGCCGAGGCCCGCGTCACGGCTCCGGCATCGACGTTTGCGCCCGAGCGCACGATCACGCCGGTCATCGGCAGCACGCCGAACAGGCCGCAGATCGCATTGCCGACGCCCTGGGCGGACAGCTCTTTGTCGTATTTTGTGCGCGGCCCGCTATGCATCTGATCGACGGCCGTGGCGCAGAGCAGCGTCTCCGCGCTGGCGATAAAGGCGATGGAGATGGCACCGACGAGCATCGGCGTCTCGAAGATCCGCATCAGGCGCTCCGGCGTCGGGAATACGACGGTCGACCAGATGTTGCTCGGCACATCGACGTAGTGAATGTCCGAAATGCCGAGCGCGGTGGCCGCCACCATGGCGACGATGACACCGACCAGTGGCGCCGGCATCAGGCGCCAGGATTTCGGCGCGAACGACCAGCCGACGATGGTCAGGATCGTGAGCAGGCCGATGCCGGCCGCCTCGAGCCGGTGGTCGCCTGCTGCGATGGCACCCACCAGGGCACCAGGCATGCCGATCAGGTTCTGGATGCCAGATCCGATCGGCTTGCCGTCGAGCATCACGTGGAACTGCGCGACCAGGATCAGCACGCCAATTCCGGCCAGCATCCCGTGGATCACGGCGGGCGACACCGCGCGGAACCACTGACCGAGCTTCAACGTTCCGGCGGCGAGCTGGAGGAGACCGGCGAAAAGAACGACGACTCCGAGCATCTCGGCGCCGTTGGCCTGGACGAACTGCAGCACTAGCACGCTGAGGCCGGCGGCGGGGCCGCTCACCTGCAGCGGCGAGCCGGCAAGCAGGCCGACCACGATACCGCCGATGATGCCGGTGATGATGCCGGCCGTCGGCGGCACGCCGGAGGCGATTGAGATTCCCATGCACAGTGGCAACGCCACGAGAAAGACGACAACGGAGGCCAGGAGATCCCGGCTGAAGGCGGACGTGGATGATGTCGCGGTCTCTGCAGTCGCCATGCGCGATTAGGCTCGGCCTTTGAACAGGCCGGGCGCTCCCCTTTGATTTGCCAATGTGTTTTTGCGGTTTTTACCCCGGAACGTTAGAAACGATACCGGCTGCGTCGCTCCGCCGCAACGGGGAGCAGCCGCGACATGGGCGCTTAACTTTCCGCGTCCTCACTGGCGTCCCACACCACGGAGGCGATTGCCGGAGGGCCAGGACCTTGGCATTGAGAGGGGCAACCGGCGCTCCGACCGGGCCAGCAACGGGATAATCTGCCATGTCGAGCTTCCCCGAGAAACTCACCGACCGCTTCCGCCGCTTCAAGCACCGCCTCTTTGCGCCGAACGCCGACCACTACGAGGAGCTCGCGACCTACGGCCAGAGCCCTGAGGTGATGGTCATCTCCTGCTGCGACAGCCGCGTGGATCCCGAGACCATCTTTACGGCAATGCCGGGCGAGATGTTCGTGGTGCGCAACGTTGCGAACCTGGTGCCCCCCTACGAAACCGGCGGCAAGTACCATGGCGTGTCGACCGCCATCGAGTTCGCGGTCATGAACCTGCGCGTCAAGCACTTGATCGTCATGGGGCATTCGGGCTGCGGCGGCATCAAAGCCGCGCTCGACCAGAGCGCGGCTATTCAAACCGAGGCGATGTTCATCTCGCGCTGGATGTCGATGATCGACGAGCCGCGTCTGCGCGTGGTCGCTGCCCACCAGATGGCGCCGCAGGCCGAGAGGCAGAGAATGCTCGAGCTCGAGGCCATCAAGAACTCGATCAAGAACCTGCGCACCTTCCCCTTCGTGAAGACGGAGGAGGACAAGGGCCGCCTGTCGCTGCACGGCGCATATTTCGAGATTGCGTCGGGTACGTTGAGCGTCCTCAACCACTCCCGCGGCGAGTTCTTGGCGCTCTAGCCCGGGACGGCAAGCCATGCGCCCGATGCTGCCGGGAGGAGCTAGGGCGTGGGGCCAGCCGAGCGAGCCTTCTCGATCGCGGGAATGAGCGTCCTCTCGAGGCTTTCCCTTGAGATCGGGCCGACGTGCTTGAAGGCGATCTTGCCCCGCCCGTCGATCACGAACGTCTCGGGCATGCCATAGACGCCCCACTCGATGGCGCTGCGTCCGGTCCGGTCGGTGCCGACTGCCGTGAACGGATTGCCGAAGCGGCCTATGAAGCGGCGTCCGGACTCCGGCTGATCCTTGTAGTTGACGCCGTAGATGTCGACGCCCGTGCGGGCCCTGAGCTCGATAAGCAGCGGATGCTCCTCGATGCACGGTCCGCACCACGACGCCCAGAAGTTCACGATAGAGATCTTGCCCTGTGCGAGGTCTGCGGAGTGAAAGCCCGCGACCGGCTGGCCGTTCTCGACGAGACCCTCCATGGCGGGAAAATCGGTCTGCGGCACCGGCCGCCCGATCAGCGCTGACGGCAGCTTCGAGGGATCGCCCGACGTCAGCGCGAAGGCGAACAGCGCAGCCATCGCCGCGAAGACGAGCAGCGGCACGGCCATCCAGGCGCGGCCACGCCGGGGCTCCCCCGCGCTTACCGCTTCGCCCGTCTCCGTGTCAGGGGCCATGGGAGGCCGAGCTCTCTTCTGGTGCGGCCGAGCGCCGCTTCAAACCCCGCCGATCTGCGTCGGCGAGCGCCCTGGCCTGCCGCCACCCGTCGAGCAGCGTCCACGCGATGAGCCCGCCGACGATGAGGATCATGGCCGCGTAGGAGGCCCAGATGAAGGCGGCGTGCGGTCCGAGGTCCATGCCGGCTACTCCGCCCCGCCACCGAGCGCGCGCTCGTCGCGCTCGATCTCGGCGATGCGCAGCGCCTTCACCCGCCGCCGCAGGATCTCGTTCTGCATGCCCTTGAGGTGCAGGGCGAAGAACAGGAGCGTGAAACCCGCAGCCGAGATCAAGAGCGGCGTGCGCATGGAGGGGTCGACGGTGGAGGTGAACGCCGTCGACGGCTGGTGCAGCGTGTTCCACCAGTCGACCGAGAACTTGATGACCGGCAGGATGGCGACGCCGACCAGCGCCAGCACGGCCGTAAGCTTGCCGGCGAGCGCCTCGTCGTCGAGCGAGGAGCGCAGTGCGATGAGCCCGAGGTAGAGGAAGAACAGGATCAGCACAGACGTGAGCCGTGCGTCCCACACCCAGTAGGTGCCCCACATGGGCTTTCCCCAGAGCGAGCCGGTGATCAGCGCGGCGAGCGTGAAGGCGGCGCCAATCGGAGCCGCGGCCTTGGCGGAGACGTCGGCGAGCGGGTGGCGAAAGACCAGGAGCCCGAAACTCGAGACGGCAATGATCGAGTAGCACATCATCGCCAGCCACGCCGAAGGCACGTGGATGTACATGATCTTAACGGTCTCGCCCTGCTGGTAGTCGGGCGGCGCCACGAAGAACACGAGATACATGGCATAGCCGATGAACAGGGCCGCCCCGGCACCGATCCAGGGCAGAATCGCGCTCGAAAGCTCCATGAAGCGAGTCGGGTTGGCGAGGCGTTGCGTCAGGGTCTGCATGGGTTCCATCTAAGGCTTCGCGGTTCCGCATGCAATTCGCCCGTCTCCCCAGCGTTACGAGAGCTGGAGCCTGAGCGCCGCAGCCGATGCAACCGGGGCCGCCGCCATGGACGCGAGCGTAATAGCGAGCAGGATCAGGAATGAGGCGGAAAATCCTTCTAGCCCGGAGGTGGCGAAGCCCATGCACGAAATCCCGAATATCAAAGTCGGGATGTAAAGGGGCAGCACCAGGAGCGCGAGCAGCAGGCCACCCCGCCGGGCCTTGAGGGTGAGGCTCGCCCCTATGCTGCCGAGGAAGCTAATGGCGGGCGTCCCGGCGAGCATGGTGCCGACCAGGGCCGGATAGGCCCCGAGCTCGAGGTTCAAGAGCAAGCCGAGAACCGGCGCCAGCAGCGCCAGCGGGATTCCGGTCGAGATCCAGTGCGCGAGCGCCTTGGCCGCGACCGCGAGCTCGAGCGGCAGCGGTGCCGTGGCCATAACCTCGAGTGAGCCGTCCTCCTGGTCCGCCTCGAACATGCGCGGCAGCGAGAGTAGCGCCGCAAGCAGCAGCGCGATCCAGAGGATGCCCGGCGCGATGCGCGACAGGAGCTTGAGATCCGGTCCCAGTCCGAGCGGTAGCATAGCCACGACCACGAGGAAGAAGCCGAGCGCCGTGCCGACTGCTGAGCCTTCCCGCAGCGCAAGCCGCAAGTCTCGCTTGAGCAGTGCGAGGAATTGGGCCGTCACGGCGCGGCCTCCGTCCCGTTTCCCGCCAGCCGGAGATAGGTCGGGGATTGGAGGCCGAGCGGCAGATGCGTGGCGGCGATGACGATCCCATCGCCTGCGAGATGCGCCTGGATCAGCGTCGCGAGCAAAGCCGTGGAGGCGGCGTCGAGCGACACGGTCGGCTCGTCGAGGAGCCAAACCGGGCGCGTCGCGATCCGGAGCCGGGCGAGGCCGAGCCGCCGCTTCTGCCCCGCCGACAGGAGTCCGGCCGGAACATTTGCCAGCGAGGAGAGGCCGAGGTCGGCGAGCGCCTGCGACACCCGCTCCCCGATCGGCACGCGATCGGCCGCCTCGGCGAGGTACTCGGCCCAGAACGCCAGGTTCTCCTTGGCGGTGAGGCTAGACTTTACGCCAGTGAGGTGCCCGACATAGTGGCACTGCTCGCCGAGCTCGCGATCCGCTTCGCCGCCTTCGAGACGGATCTCCCCGTCGGCGGGTGCGATGAAGCCGGCGAGCGTTCGGATAAGCGTCGTCTTCCCCGCGCCGTTCGGCCCCGTAAGCAAAAGCGCCTCACCGCTCTTCGTTGTGAAGCTCAAGCCGGCGAGGATGGTCCGCGCTCCGCGCGCGATGCTGAGGTTTTGTGCTTGGAGGAGCAAGGGGTTTGACCGCACTCTTGAATCAGGTGCCGCGACGATTGCGACTGCCGAAAAATCGAGCACGGCGGAGCTGGTTCTCAACCTCGGCAGCCTATATAATTTGCTTGCTTCGGACTTCGCTACTGCAAAAAATGCGATCGGCTGCCTACGTCGTGCGGGCGTAGTGGCGCCACCATGCAGCTCTGCGTTCGCACAACAATCCCGCCTTGAGGAGAAGAAACTTGAGCGCTCCCACGACCGTCACCACTGCGCCGGCCTCCCTCGACAGCTTCAAGTGCCGCAGGACCCTCACAGTCGACGGTCAGACTTACACCTACTACTCCCTCCCGGATGCGGAGAGGAACGGCGTTGCCGGCATCTCGAAGCTGCCCTACTCGATGAAGGTGCTGCTCGAGAACCTTCTGCGCCACGAGGACGGCCGCTCGGTCACCAAGGAGGACATCATCGGCGTCTCCGCCTGGCTCGAGAACAAGGGTAAGGCTGAGAAGGAGATCGGCTTTCGCCCGGCCCGCGTGCTGATGCAGGACTTCACCGGCGTGCCTGCGGTGGTCGACCTCGCCGCCATGCGCGACGGCATGCTGACGCTCGGCGGCGACGCCAAGAAGATCAACCCGCTCGTGCCCGTCGATCTCGTCATCGACCATTCCGTGATCGTCGACGCGTTCGGCAATGCCGAAGCGTTCGAGAAAAACGTCGAGCTCGAGTACGACCGCAATGGCGAGCGGTACGTTTTCTTGAAGTGGGGCCAGGACGCCTTCGCCAACTTCCGCGTCGTGCCGCCGGGCACCGGCATCTGCCATCAGGTAAACCTCGAGTACCTGGCGCAGACCGTCTGGACCGCCGCCACGCCTTCGGGCGAGACGCTCGCTTATCCTGACACTCTCGTCGGCACAGACAGCCACACGACCATGGTCAACGGCCTCGCCGTGCTGGGCTGGGGCGTCGGCGGCATCGAGGCGGAGGCCGCCATGCTCGGCCAGCCGCAGTCCATGCTGCTTCCGGAGGTGATCGGCTTCGAGCTCACGGGCTCCTTGAAGGAGGGCGTCACCGCCACAGACCTCGTGCTGACGGTCACGCAGATGCTGCGCAAGAAGGGCGTGGTCAACAAGTTCGTGGAATTCTATGGGCCCGGCCTCGACAACCTCACGCTCGCCGACCGCGCCACCATCGCCAACATGGCACCGGAGTATGGCGCGACCTGCGGCTTCTTCCCCGTGGATGGCGAGACGCTGAACTATCTCACGATCTCCGGCCGCGAGGCCTCCCGCATCGCTCTGGTCGAGGCCTATTCCAAGGCGCAGGGCCTGTTCCGCACCGAGGAGGCAGGCAATCCGGTCTTCACCGATACGCTGTCGCTCGATCTTGCGACCGTTGGCCCCTCGCTCGCGGGCCCCAAGCGCCCCGAGGGCCGCATCGCTCTCCCGGACGTCAAGTCCGGCTTCGCCGCCGCTCTCGCAGGCGAGTACAAGAAGGGCGACGAGGCGGCGAAGCGCGTCAGGGTCGAGGGCCAGGGCTACGAGCTCGGTCACGGCGACGTCGTCATCGCCGCCATCACGAGCTGCACCAACACGTCGAACCCGTCGGTGCTGATCGCCGCGGGCCTGCTCGCCCGCAACGCTTTCGAGAAGGGCCTCAAAGCCAAGCCCTGGGTGAAGACGTCGCTGGCGCCCGGGAGCCAGGTGGTCGCCGCATATCTCGAGAAGGCGGGGCTGCAGACCTATCTCGACAAGGTCGGCTTCAATCTGGTCGGTTTCGGCTGCACCACCTGCATCGGCAATTCAGGCCCACTGCCCGCCGAGATCTCGAAGGCCATCAACGACAACGGGCTCGTTGCCGCCGCCGTGCTCTCCGGCAACCGCAACTTCGAGGGCCGAGTAAGCCCCGATGTGCAGGCGAACTACCTCGCCTCGCCGCCCCTCGTGGTCGCCTATGCGCTGGCGGGCACCGTGACCAAGGACCTCGGCACCGAGCCGCTCGGCACCGGCAAGGATGGCAACCCCGTCTACCTGAAGGACATTTGGCCCTCGAACAAGGAGATCCAGCGCTTCATCGCCGAGAACATCTCGCGCGACCTCTTCAAGTCGAAGTACGCCGACGTGTTTCGCGGCGACGCGCACTGGGCCACGATCAGCACCAGCACGGGCTTGACCTACAGCTGGGACAACAAGTCGACCTACGTGCAGAACCCGCCCTACTTCAAGGGCATCACCAAGACCGCGCGGCCGATCACCGACATCGAGGGCGCACGCGTCCTTGCCCTCTTCGGCGATAAGATCACGACCGACCACATCTCGCCCGCAGGCTCCATCAAGGCGGCCTCTCCCGCCGGCAAGTACCTGGTGGCCGAGGGCGTCGAGCCCAAGGACTTCAACCAGTACGGCACACGCCGCGGCAATCACGAGGTGATGATGCGCGGCACCTTCGCCAACATTCGCATCAAGAACCACATGGTCAAGGACGACAAGGGCAACGTTGTCGAGGGCGGTTACACCATTCACCAGCCGTCCGGCGAGCGGATGTTCATCTACGACGCGGCGCAACGCTATCAGCAGGAGGGCGTGCCGCTCGTCGTGTTCGCCGGCGTCGAGTACGGCAACGGCTCCTCTCGCGACTGGGCGGCCAAGGGCACCAACCTCCTGGGCGTCAAGGCAGTCATTGCGCAGTCGTTCGAGCGCATCCACCGCTCGAACCTCGTTGGCATGGGCATCGTGCCGTTCGTGTTCGAGCCGGGCTTGAGCTGGCAGTCTCTGGGCTTGGACGGCAGCGAGACGGTGTCGCTCGCAGGCCTTGCCACCGTGAAGCCGCGCCAGACGGTCGAGGCCGTAATAAAGAAGGCGGACGGAGCCACCCTCAAAGTGCCCCTCATCTGCCGCATCGATACGCTGGACGAGATCGAGTACTTCAAGAACGGCGGCATCTTGCAGTATGTGCTCCGCAACCTCGCGGCTTGATTCCTGAGGTAGGGCACGTGAAATGCGCCGCTTGACGGCAGCCTGACCGCACCGGAATGATCCGGGGCGGCTCGCAAAGACCTGCGAGCCTCCCCAGATAGCTGGGAACAAGAGATAAACGGGAACAAGAAACGTCCGAGGTCTGCGCCTCCATGTCCCGCCTGAGAGTCCTGGCTATCTGCCTGGCCTTTGCGCCGGGATCCGCGCTTGCCCAGGACCCGGCAGGGACGGTCGCGCCCGCACGGCCCGCCCGCGCCGTGATTGAGCTCTATACCAGCCAGGGCTGCTCCGATTGCCCGGCCGCCGACGAGCTCTTGAAGCAATACCTCGGCGAGAAGGACATCATCGGGCTGTCTCTCCCGGTCGACTATTGGGACTACCTCGGCTGGAAGGACACGCTTGCTGTGCCGCGCAACGCCGAGCGCCAGCGCGCCTATGCCGAGCAGCTCGGTTTCGGCACCGTGTCGACGCCGCAAGCGATCGTCAACGGCACTATAGAGGTGCTGGCCTCGAGCAGATCCGAGATCGAGCGCGCCATCAGCGCAGCCCAGATCGCGCTCGGCAGCAGCCGCGTTCCTATTCACTTCGGGTTCCTGGGCTCGAGCATCGTCATCGAGACGGGCGCGGCACCCGAGGGCGTTGAGTTCAAGGAGGCGACCATCTGGCTCGCCGTCGTGCAGCGGGAGGTGGAGGTGCCGGTGAAGGCGGGCGAGAATGCCGGCAAGACGCTCACCTACTATAACGTCGTGCGCGAGTTGACCCCCGTCGGCGTCTGGAATGGCCGACCGACCACCATCCGCCTCGCCCGCAACGCCGTCATGCACCCCGAGTCCGAGGACCTGATCGTATTGATCCAGGAGGCCAACACCGGCCCCATCATCGGCGCTGCCCGCCTCGGCGATTGATCCCCCGTTTCACGTGAGTCCGTCTCAAGCTTTATCCTCGGGCCGGTCCCGAGGACCGAGGCTTCAACCTGGGAAAGTGGAGCCGCATTGCCTTCCCCTTGCCTTCGCTCCCGCTGATCGCGGGATCCTCGGCATGAAGCCGAGGATGACATTGACAGTCCCGCCGTCACACCAGCCCGCGCTTCTTGAGCAGGCCGTCGATCTCGGGTGCGCGGCCGCGGAAGGCGACGTAGGCCTCGAGCGCGTCGCGTTGGTTGCCGGCCGAGTAGATGTGCGTCTTGAGCTTTGCGGCCGTCTTCTTGTCGAAGATGTCGCCGGTTTCCTCGAAGGCCGCGAACGCGTCGGCGTCCATCACCTCCGACCACAGGTAGCTGTAGTAGCCTGCGGCATAGCCGCCGATGATATGCTGGAAGTGCGGGATGCGGTGGCGCGGCACGATCTCGGCCGGCATCCCGATGCGGGCCATGAGCTCGCTCTCGAAGGCGCCGACGTCGAGGCCGTCGGCGCTCGTGAGCGAGTGCAGCTCGAGATCGAGCAGCGTGGACGCCGTGTACTCGACCGTCTGAAACCCCTGATTGAACGTCCGCGCGGCCTTGAGCTGGCGGAGCAGTCTGTCGGGGATCGGCTTGCCGGTCTTGTGATGCACGGCGAAGCGCTTCAGCACCTCCGGCTGCGACAGCCAATGCTCGTAGAGCTGCGACGGCAGCTCGACGAAGTCGTGCAGCACCGCCGTCATGGCGAGCGAGGGATAGGTGACGTTCGAGAGCAGCCCATGCAACCCGTGGCCGAGCTCATGGAACAGCGTACGCGCGTCGTCGAAAGAGAGCAGCGTCGGCGTGCCGGGCGCGCCGCGCGCCACGCTCATGACATTGACGACGATGGGGCGCACGTCCCCCGAGAGCTTGTGCTGGCCCCGATAGGTCGACATCCAGGCGCCGGAGCGCTTCGACGGCCGGGCGAAGTAGTCGCCGAGGAAGAGGCCGACGTGCGCGCCCTTCTTGGTCTTGACCTCCCAGGCGCGCACGTCCTCGTGATAGACGGGGATGTCGGTCCGCTCCTTGAAGACGATGCCGAACAGCCGTCCGGCCGTGTCGAAGGCAGCTTCCAGCACGTTCTCGAGCACGAGGTAGGAGCGCACCTCCGCTTCGTCGAGATCGTAGCGCGCCTTGCGCTCCTTCTCGGCGTAGTAGCGCCAGTCCCAGGCGGCGATGGAGAAGTTGCCGCCCTCGTCCCGCGCCCGCGCCTCGAGCGCCGCCCGTTCCTCGCGCGCGCGCCGCAGCGCCGCCGGCCACACCTTGTCGAGCAAGCCCCGCACGGTTGCCGGCGTCTTCGCCATCGTATCGTCGAGCACGAAAGCCGCGAACGTGTCGTAGCCGAGCAGCTTGGCGAGCTCCGCCCGAAGCCCGATCATCTCGACGATGATCGCGCGATTGTCGGTCTTGCCGCCATTCTCGCCACGCCGCACCCAGGCTTTCCAGGCCTCCTCGCGCAGGTCACGGCGCGCGGAGAACTGCAGGAACGCCTCCACGCTCGAGCGCGCGAGCGTGATGGCGTGTTGGCCGGCCTTACCGAGCATTCTCGCCGTCTGCTTGGCGGCGTCGCGCACGGAATCGGGCAGGCCCGAAAGATCGCGCTCGGAAAGCACCATGTGCCACGACTGCTCGTCGGCCAGCACGTTCTGGGCGAAGGCGGTCGCCAGGGTTGCGAGCCGCATGTTGATCTCGGCGACGCGCTTGCGCGACTTGGCGTCGAGCTTGGCGCCCGCGCGTACGAAGGTCTCGTAGGTCCGCTCCAAGAGACGCAGGCTTTCGCCGTCGAGCCCAAGCTCCGCGCGCCGCTGGTACAGGTCGGCGATGCGCAAGAAGAGCTTGCGGTTCAGAAAAAGAGCGCTCTGGTGTTGGGCGAGCTTCGGCGTGATGTCGCGCTCGATGGCCTGCAGTGCGTCATTGGTGTGTGCGCCAGCGAGATTGAAGAACACATCCGCCACGCGGTTCAGCAGCACGCCGCTTTTTTCGAGGGCCACGATGGTGTTGCGGAATGTCGGCTTCGCCGTGCGCCCGGCGATTTCCGCGATCTCCACCTTGTGCGCCTTGAGGCCCTTGCTGAACGCCTCGGGGAAGTGCGCCGGCGTGATTCGGTCGAAGGGCGGCGCCTTGAACGATGTGCGCCAGGGCGCGAGCAAGGGGTTGTGCTTTTTGGTGCTTGCCGTCGCCATCTCGTGCTCCTCGATCAGCGTGAGAAGAATCGACGAGAGCAGATAGCGGAAATGCCGCCGACCGGCAAAAAGATAAAGGGCCGGTCTGGGGGAGACCGGCCCTTCTCGGGGAGAGGGTGCTTTGGGGGAATTATCCCGCTCGGCCGCCCAACGTCTTTCCAGGCTGGGGGCTCGGAGGTCCGGAGAGATCGGCTTCCGAGCGGGAGCAACGAGAGGCACTGTGCACGCACTTCTGGGCAGGGCTTGGGCCGTCGCACGACGCGAATTTGTCGGCCCAGTGGAATTCCTGTGCCGCTGCCCGCAGAATGTTTGAAAAACCTAATGGCCCGGTCCAGGGAGATTGGTCACGGATGGGGGCTTGGGGCGGTAATCCGTGGCCGTGATGGACCGGGCCTAGGTGTCCGCCACCATTGCCTGCCAATAGGGCCCGGCGAAGGACGCTTTGTGGCCCCCTTGTGAAAAGTGTCGCAAGTCTGTCTTGAAAATTGCTCCGGTCGGCGCGATCATGATCCACCGCTGGAAGGGAGGCTCGCTTTGAGCGAATCCGATCCGATACGATTTCGCCCGCGTGAGCCGGGCACTCACCAGCGCACCCAAGCTCAGATCGTCCAAGGTCCATCGTTCCGCAACCCGGTCGTCGCCTTCAACCGTGCCGAGCTCGATGCGATTCTCGCCGTCTACGCGCGCAAAGTGGCGGCCGGCGAATGGCGCGACTACGCGCTCGAGATGGGGCGCGACAAGGCCGTGTTCGCCATCTTCCAAAGGGCCTCGGAGTATCCGCTGTTCCGTGTCGAGAAGTGCCCAAAGCTCGCGCGCCGCCAGGGAGCCTACAGCGTGGTGCTGCGAAGCGGCGCGATCCTGAAGCGGGGGCACGATCTGGTCCGCGTCCTCGCCGCCTGCGAGAGTGTCAAGCTCAGCCACTGACCGATTCTGCCGGCCCCTCCCTGCATGGAGGCAAGAAGAAGGGCCCTGCCGCCGGCAGGGCCCTTCCATTTTTCAGGCGCTGGGCAACGACTACTCGCGGTTGCCGAGCAGCGAGAGCAGGTTGACGAACAGGCCGACGAAGTCCTGGTAGAGCGACAGCGCGCCGAAGATAGAGGCCTTGGCGGCCGCCTCCGCGTTGCCGGCCACCTCGTAGTAGGTGTCCTTGATGCGCTGCGTGTCGTAGGCGGTGAAGCCTGCGAAGACGAGCACGCCGATCACCGAGATGGCGAAGGCGATCGCGCTCGATTGCAGGAAGACGTTCACGATCATCGCCAGCAGGACGCCGATGAGACCCATGAACAGGAACGAGCCCCAGCCGGTGAGATCACGCTTCGTCACGTAGCCCCAGGCGCTCAAGCTCGCGAACGACGCGGCGCTGATGAAGAACACGTTGGCGATCGAGGCGCCCGTGTACACGAGCAGGATCGACGACAGCGATGCGCCGACCAGCGCGGCATAGATCCAGAACGAGGTCTGGGCTGCGCTGACGCTCATGGTGTTCGCGCGGAAGGCGAAGAAGAAGACGAACGCGACGGGCGCGAGGAAAAGCACCCAACGCAGCGGAGTGGTGTAGATGGCGACGCCGAATGACGTCAGCATCTTGCCGTTTGCCAATGTCGCGGCGGCTGAGCCTGGATCGGTCGTCATGGCCATCGAGAAAACGAGATAGGCCACGATGCCGGTAAGCGCGACGCCGCCCGCCATGTAGTTGTAGACGCCCAGCATGTATGCGCGCAGACCTTCGTCGACATCGGCGCGGCCGACGGTCGTCGATTGCGTATAACTGCTGTCAAACTGTGCCATAGGTATCGAGTCCCCTTGAGACCTCTATTGCAAACCCAAAGTTCGCCGTTTGCATATGAGTGCGAGGCATTTCTCTTTCAAGGCGCCCCGGGCACTCCGCACGGCCAGCAAGATTGAATTATAAGCCAATCCCTTCAGAAAGTTAATCTCGGGCGGCTGATCCTTTTCCGAAGGGTGAATACCGAGGGGCGAGGCCTGCCGCCGGTCTATTCGGCGCGCAGGTACGCCGCCGGCTTTGCTCTCAGCACCGCCCAGGTGCCGAGCGACCCGAAAATGAGTACCAGCACGCTCGCCACGCCAAGCGCGGCGAGCACCGCTCCCGGGTCGAGGTCGAATGGGATCTTCATCACCTCGCTGACCGCGATCCACGCCGAGAGTGCACCGAGCGCCACTGCGAAAACCGCCGAAAGCGACGCCAGCAGAAGGTACTCGATGACGTGCGAGACCAGGATGCGCCGCCGCGTGGCGCCGACCACCTTGAGCACGACCGCTTCCAAAATGCGCCGCCGCTGTGCAGTGGCGAGTGCGCCGGCGAGAACCAGCGCACCAGCGACGAGCGTCACCCCGCCGGCGACGCGGACGGCCACCATGACCTTCGTGAAAATGGCATTGACCGCGGCGAGCGCATCCTTGACGCGGATCACGGTTGCCGTCGGCAGGGCCTTGCCGACCGCCCGCCCAAGCTGAGCTTCCGCCGCGAGCGGCGTTCCCGGAGGCAGGGTCACCGTGGCCAGGAGCTTGTGCGGCGCGCCTTTAAGCGTGTTCGGCGAGAACACCATCACGAAATTGAGCGCAAGGCTCTCCCACTTCACCTCGCGCAGGTTGGAGATCCGGGCTGAGAGGTTGCGGCCGAGCACGTTGACCGTCACTTGATCCCCGATCTTGAGATCGAGGTGCTTGGCGAGATCGCGCTCGAACGACACCAGCGGCTCGCCGGAATAGTCGGCCGGCCACCACGCGCCTTCGACGAGCGTCGAGCCCTCGGGAACGGTGTCGGAATAGGTGAGGCCCCGATCGCCGTTCAGCACCCACTGCGCTTCCGGAGGCGCCTTGAGGTCCTCGGTCTTGCGCCCGGCGATCTCGACGAGGCGCCCGCGCAGCATCGGGGCTTCGACCACATGCGCGCCAGGCACCTGCTTCTCGGCGAGCGCCGCGAGCGTTGCGACGTCGGTGGTCGGCACGTCGAGCAGGAAGTAGGCGGGCGCTTGCTCCGGAAGTCGCCCCGTCAGCTCCTCGACCAGCGAGGCATCGGCGAGCGCCACCGCGACCAGCAGCGAGAGCCCGGCGCCGAGCGACACCACGACCGAGCGCGTGAGCCCCCCAGGCGCGCCGATGTTGCCGATGGCGAGCGAGAGCTCGGGCCATGCCGGCCGCCGCACGCGCCGGGCGACGGCCGTGACCAGCGTGCCGAGTCCGATGAAGACGAGAAACACCAGCGCCAGCGCGCCGCAGAAGTAGAGCGCGATCCTGGCCGATTCCGCCATCATCAGCGCAAAGCCGAGGAGCGCGGCCGCCGTGAGCGCCGTCAGGATCATGATGCGCGGCTTGGGCCAAGTCTGCCCCGGCGCCACCTCGTCGCGAAACAGCACGGAGGGCTTGATCTGCTCGGCACGGCCCAGCGGCCACAGCGTGAACAGCAGCGCCACCAGCAGGCCGTAGACCGTGCTCGTCAGCACGCTGCGGGGCGAGAACACGATCTCGGCCGGGATCGGGAGCTGGTCGCCGTAGAGCGCCACGAGGAGCCGAGGCGCGGTGAGCCCGATGCCGAGGCCGATCGCGACGCCGATCAGCGCGATCACGAGCACCTGAATGAGGAAGATCGCGAGGACCAGACGGCCCGAGGCGCCGAGCGTCTTCATCGTCGCGATCACATTCCGCCGTTTCTCGATGAAGGTCGCGACCGCGCTCGCGATGCCCACACCGCCGACCAGCAGCGCTGCGAGCCCGAGGAAGGTAAGGAACTGCCGCAGCCGATCCAGCGTGCGGGTGAGCTGCGGCGAGGGATCGCGGCGATCGGTGACGATGAAGCCCGCGTCGGGCAGGGCGGTCTTCGCCGCCTCGCGGAACTGGGCGAGATCGGTGGTGCGTCCCTCAGCGTCAGGGGGGAACGCCAGCGCATAGCGCCAGCGGATCAGCGTTCCCGGCTGCACGAGCCGTGTCTTGTCGAGGGTCGCGAGCGAGACGAACACACGCGGGCCGTAGGTGAGCCGGTCGGCCACCGCATCGGGCTCGGTTGTGAGCGTGCCGAGCACGGTCACCTCGGTTTCGCCGATGCGCACCTTGTCGCCGACACTGACACCGAGCTGCTCGAGCAGCACCGGATCGGCCACGGCGCCGCCCTCGGCCCGCATCGCCTCGGAGAAGGGCCGGCCTTCGGCCTTCACCTCGCCCGCCAGCGGATAGGCGCTGTCAACGGCTTTGATCTCGATGAGCGCCTGCTCCTCTCCGTCGAGAGTGCGCGCCATGGACCGCAGGGTGGCCGATTCGCCGAGGCGGCCTTGCGAGGCCATCCAAGCCTGCTCTGCGTTCGTCGCTCGCGCATGCATGCGCGAGAACGTGGCGTCCCCGCCGAGGATCATCTTGCCCTGATGCTCGAAGCCCGTGCGCAGCGCCTCCGAGAGCGAGCCGACCGTCGCGATCACCGCGACGCCGAGCGCGACGCAGGCGATGAAGATGTAGAAGCCGCTGAGCCCAGAGCGCAGCTCCGTGAGGGCAATCCCGAGAACGCGCGAGAGCGGCATGCGGGACCGTGCGGCGCCCTCGGACCTGGTGATGTCGCCTGCGCTCATGCCGCAGCCGCCTTCTCGTCCGCCACGATGCGGCCGTCCGCCATGCGGATAGTGCGGTCGCACTCCTTGGCGAGCCGCTCGTCGTGGGTGACGAGCACGAGCGTCGCCTGGCTCTTCCGCTGCAGCCCGAACAGGAGGTCGACGACGTGCCGCCCGGTCTTGCCGTCGAGGTTGCCGGTGGGCTCGTCTGCGAGCAGCAGCTTCGGCTTGGGCGCGAGGGCACGGGCGAGCGCCACCCGCTGCTGCTCGCCGCCCGAGAGCTGGGCCGGGAAGTGGTCGACGCGGGCATCGAGCCCCACCTCGGCGAGCAGAGCGCGAGCCACCGCCTGCGCCGCCGCGACGCCTGCAAACTCGAGCGGGAGCGCGACGTTCTCGAGCGCCGTCATGGTCGGAATCAGATGGAAGGATTGAAACACGATGCCGATATCCTCGCCCCGGGCCAGCGCCAGCCGGTCCTCGTCGAGGGCATTGAAATCGTGGCCGACAACGTGCACATCCCCACTGGAGGCCTGTTCGAGGCCGGCGAGGATCATGAGCAGCGACGTTTTTCCGGAACCCGAAGGCCCGACGACGGCGAGGGATTGTCCGCGCGAGACCTCGAGGCTCACGCCCTTCAGGATGTCGACGGGACCCGCCCGGCTCTCGAGCGTGAGCCGGACGTCGGAAAGGCGGATGATAGGCTGGGGCACGTGGCGGGGCTCCGTGCGGGGCGGGAGGCTTGACCAGTGAATCGCAGGTCTCACTGGGTCGTGCTGCGAGTGTCAGCGTCGGTTGAGGCAAAAAAATGAAGTCAAAGCAGCGTGCTTTCTCGTCTCGGGGTCACATGGTGAAGCTCATGGCCCTCGTCAACCTCCTCTTCGGGACCATGACTGTAGCCGCGCTCGGCGCCGACAACACCAAACCGGTCCGCATCGTCGCTCTCGGCGACAGCCTGACGGCCGGCTACATGCTGAAGCCCGCCGACGCGTTCCCGGAGCAGTTGGCAAAAGCGCTGACGGCGAAGGGCTATGCGGTCGAAATCGCCAACGCGGGCGTCTCAGGGGATACGACGGCCGACGGCCTCGACCGCTTCGACTGGGCCGTTCCCGAGGGCACGGAAGCGGTGATCGTGGAGCTCGGTGCCAACGATGCGCTGCGCGGCATAGATCCCGCGCGGACGCGCGCCAACTTGGACAAGATCGTGAGCCGGCTCCGCGCCCGCAACATCGAGGTGCTGCTCGCCGGCATGCTCGCTCCAAAGAACTGGGGCAAAAAATACGAAGACGGCTTCGCGCCGATCTATACGGATCTTTCGACCAAGCACGGCACGCTGCTCTACCCGTTTTTTCTCGACGGAGTGGCATTCGACTCCAAGCTCAACCTGTCGGACGGCCTGCATCCGACCGGAAAGGGTGTCGGCGTGATCGTCGAGCGCATGCTGCCCTCGGTCGAGCAGCTGATCGCGCGCGTGAAGGAGCGCCGCTCGCTCGTCTCCAAGTCCTGACCTGGAAGTCCTGAGCGAGATGACCTCTCCGGTCTTGCACTGACTTTGCGATCGAAGGATCGGCCAGCTTAAGAGCATAGTGTGCCCAGCTTAAGAGCATAGTGTGCAATGCCCCGCCTGTTCACCGGCATCGAGCTGCCAGAAGCGCTCGTCGATCAGCTGATGGATTTCGAGACGCCGCTGCAGGGCGCGCGCTGGTGCGAGGCCGACGAGCTGCACATCACGCTGCGCTTCGTGGGCGACATCGACAATGCCGTCGCCGCCGAGTTCCATGATGCGCTCTCATCAATCGACGAGCCGGCCTTCGAGCTGCGCCTTCAGGGCTTCGGAGCTTTCGGGGGCAACCAGCCGCGCACCCTGTGGGCCGGTGTCGAGCCGAGCCCGTGGCTTGATGCGCTGGCCCGCGCCAACGACCGCGCCGCGCGCAGCGCCGGGCTGCCGCCCGACAAGCACGGCTTCAAGCCGCACGTGACGCTCGCTCGGTTGAAGAATACGCGCCCCGAGGCCGTCGCCGGCGTGCTCGAGCGGCTCGGCGCCTTCCGGAGCGAGCCCTTCACGGTCGAGCGCTTCGTCCTCTTCTCATCGCGTCCGAAGGTGGGTGGCGGCCCCTATGTGGTCGAGGACTCGTTTCCGCTGCGCGGCTCCGCCGCCGCAGCAGCCTACGGGGAGTGGTGAGCTACCAGGCGAAGAGGCCGCGCTTGGGCATCCGGTGTGCGGCGCTGCGCGCCCTCTGGACCCGCACCATTTGCCGCGGACTTGGGCGCGCCTGTGGTGCGGCGTCGGGCTCGCTCGCCACCGCATCGGCATCGGCCAGCGTCTCGCTGACGGACGTTGTGCTGGTCGGCTCCGGCTGGGAAGGAGCGGCCTCGGCCAGCACTTGCGGAGTGGGGGGCGGGGACGGATCGGGCAGGGTTCCGGTCGCCACCTGCGGAGCGGGCTCCGGGGAGACGGATGCCGCGACTGGAGCGGCAGGCGGTGCCTCGTCGGTCGGCGGGGTGGCAGCCAGGGCCTGCCGGTGTCGGTCAAAGACCGCCAGTATCTCCGCGAGCGGCGGCAGCGGCTTCGTCGGCTCAGCCCGCGGCTCCTCGCGGTCGGCATCATCGATGGCATAGGCGGCGTGGCGATACTGAGACTCGGCCGACCACGGGCTCGGCTGGCATCCGCATCCGGGTCTCAGAGCCTTGCGGTAGGCGAAGGCCGTCGCAAGCTGTCCATAGGCCCGGCCGGTGAGATCGGTGGCGGCGGCCACGTCGTCGCTTCCCTCCGGCAGCACGAAAAGGCGCGCCTCCGACCGGCAGCCCGATTGGCAGGTCTTGGCATCGCGAGAGAGCTGCCCGCGATCCTTCTCGGTGCTCATTGGCCAGTAGTAGCCGTCACACATCCGCACGCAGACTGTGCGCACGGCACGAGCAGTCGCGGGCGGCTCCTCGCTCGAATCGCGCTCGCGGATCCATGGCGAGTAGGGCCTATACGACCAGGTCGATGCGCGGCGGAAGCTGTTCAGCGATGGTGGCGGCTCATGGCGATCCGCCGCGGCTGCCGAGCTATTGCTTGTGAGTGCGTCCGGCAGCGATTGGCTGCGCGCAACCGGGCTGGCGGCTGAGAGGGCAGCAAGACTGGCGAGAAGAGCGATGGAGGCGGACGCTGGGCGCATGGGCTCGAGGGCACGGCCGCACGGCCGCTCTACTCAGGACAGACTTTGCGTGAGCTTACGGCAGGTTTGGCAAATATTCCCTGAAGGGAGCTGCTGATCAGTCCGCCGGCCGCCTGTCCTAACAATGCGTTACGCGGCCATTCCGTTGGTTTATAGACGGAAGGTGAGGTCGGGACGGAGAAGGCCGTGCAAGACAAAGTGACGATCGACACCCCGGTCGCGGCAGCGCCTCGCCGGGTGCTCGCGTCGTGGGTGCTGTTCGATTGGGCGGCTCAGCCCTTCTACACCCTGATCCTGACGTTTCTCTTCGCCCCCTACTTTGCCAACGTGGTCGCCTCGGACCCGGTCACCGGCCAGGCCCTCTGGGGCTATGCCGCTGCCGTCGCGGGCCTCATCGTTGCCGTCGGCAGTCCCATGCTCGGCGCACTGGCTGACGAGGGTGGGCGCTTGAAGCCCTGGATGGCCTTCTTCTCGGTGCTCTTCGTCGTGAGCATGGCGCTGCTCTGGTATGCCGAGCCCGCCGCGCCCCAGGCGTCGCTGCTCCTCGTGCTGGCGGCATTCGTCGTTGCCATCTCGTGCGCCGAGTTCACCACCGTCTTCACCAACGCCATGATGCCGCGCCTCGTGCCGCCCGACCAGCTCGGGCGGCTGTCGGGTGTCGGCTGGGCCGTTGGCTACATCGGCGGGCTCATCAGCCTCGCCATCATGGCGGGCCTCGTCGTCGTCAATCCGGCCACCGGCCAGACCATGCTCCACGTCGATCCAATTTTTCCTTTCGACGCCGCCTCCCATGCTGGCGACCGCCTCGTCGGCCCCTTCTCGGCCGTCTGGTACGTGATCTTCATGATCCCGTTCTTCCTGTTCGTGCCGGACGCGAAGCCCGCCCCGGGCATGGCGCACAAGCGCTCCGCCGCCGCCGAGCTCTGGGATACGATCCGCCAGCTTCCTGGGCATCCGAGCATGCTCATGTTCCTGATCGCCCGCATGATTTACGCCGACGGCCTCACCGCCATCTTCGCTTTTGGCGGCATCTACGGGGCCTCTGTCTTCGGATGGGGCTCCACGGAGCTTGGCCTGTTCGGCATTGTGCTGACGCTGACCGGCATCTTCGGCGCCGTGATCGGCGGCATGCTCGACGACCGCATCGGCTCGAAGACGGTGATCATCGTCTCGCTCCTGCTGCTGATCGTCGGCGTGCTTGGCATCCTCTCGGTCGACGCCAATCACGTGCTGTTCGCGACCGAGGTGACGCCGAAAGCCGCGGGCTCGAAGGCATTCTCATCACCTGGAGAGCTCTGCTTCCTCGCCTTCTCGATCTTGATCGGCATCGTCGCCGCGCCTGTTCAGTCGGCGAGCCGAGCGCTGCTCGCGAGGCTTGCTCCGCCCGAGAAGGTGACGCAGTTCTTCGGCCTCTTCGCCTTCTCCGGCAAGGTGACGGCCTTCATGGCGCCGCTGCTCGTCGCCGCCGTCACGCAGGGAACGGGCAGTCAGCGTCTCGGCATGGCCGCGACCGCCGTCTTCCTCCTCGCCGGCATGCTCCTCATGCTCCCCGTCCGTGACCGCCGGCAGGTCTAGTAGATCACTGGATTTTCAGCGCTTAGACGCGTTCCGCATCCGGTTGTGTATTCCTTGAGTTGCCGCCGCGTGGCCGCCTCAGAATCGATGCTAATATATCAGCATGACCATACCGTACTCCGTGGACGCGAAGGTACATTTCTTCGCATCGCATTCCTGGACTCACAGCCATCGCCGCGAGGGTCTTCACACGATCTTGCGGCCGTGGGTCCGGGGTCTCGATTTCGAAGACTATTCCATCTCGCGCGCGCATCCGCTGAACACCGACACGGACCCCGAACTAGCCCGTGAGCTCCGCGACGTCATTCGACATATGGATGCGCTGTTGATCATGGCCGGCATGTACGCCAATAACAGCCCGTGGATGCAGTTTGAAATCAATATGGCTTTCGCTTTTGACATACCTATCATCCCCATTCTCGCAAACGGCCAAGAACGTGTTCCGCGCTTGCCTACGCGGTTGGCTACCTACCGACCTGTGCGATGGCGGGGGGATTCGATACGCGAGGTTCTGTTTAGCTGCCTTTCGTTGGAACGCCGCCAAGCGATCGAAGGAAACGTCGCTAACCGTATCGCCCTCGCCGAAGAAACTGAGCGGCAGCGGCGTGCTGTCGAAGCGACGCGTCGCGCCCAGGCATACTCCAGAGCGATGTTGCGTCCACACCGGAACGCTTTAATCGATTACACCGAGCCGACGCGCGAGTTGTACGATTTCCTTCGACGCCGGTAGCATAGTGGGCTCACCGAGCCCGCCGCGCCACCATGAACCACGAGGGCCCCATGTGCGGGTCGTGCCAGACGCGCTGCCAACGGAAGCCGGCCTTCTCGTAGGCGCGCACCGCGCGCTCGTTTCTGACCGAGGGAAAGATGCACACGGCGACCGCGAGCGTGGTCGCGAACACCTCGTCGCGCAGCAAGGCGAGTGCGGCCTGCCCCACGCCCTTGCCGCGCTCCTCCTCGGCCGCGACGAAGAGATCGAGGTCCCACGTGCCGGGCTCGAGGTCCTCCGGCAGGCTCTCGCCCCACAACGTCGCGTCGACAGCGTGCGCGTAGCCGGCGGGCACGCCGTCCGTCTCGATGATGCGGCAGATCGCGTGCTCGGAGGCGAGGGCCATGTTGACCTCGGCTTCCGTCGCAGACGCCGGCCCCCACCAGTCCTGGATATCCGGGCGTTTGAGCCAGCGGCGGATGAGGTCGAGATCCGCCCGCGTCGCCGGCCGGAGCGTGACGCGGCGTCGGCTCGTCGCGGGCTCAGCCATTGTGTTGGCCTACGAGACCATGATCGCTTCGAACCCTATCGGTTCGAAGCGTGAATCATCGGTCTCATCAAAAAGAGCAATCATGTTCAATGCCGGAAGTGGCGCATGCCGGTCAGCACCATGGCGAGGCCGTGCTCGTCCGCCGCCTTGATGACCTCCTCGTCGCGCAGCGAGCCGCCCGGCTGGATCACGGCCGTCGCACCCGCTTCGGCCGCCGCCATGAGCCCGTCTGCGAAGGGGAAGAACGCGTCGGAAGCGACCGCCGAGCCCTTGAGGTCGAGGCCCGCCATCTCCGCCTTGATGCTGGCGATGCGCGCCGAGTTGACTCGGCTCATCTGCCCGGCGCCGACGCCCGCCGTCGCGCGCCCCTTGGCGTAGACGATGGCGTTCGACTTGACGAACTTGGCAACCTTCCAGGCGAACAGCAGGTCCGCCATCTCGTCCGCCGTGGGTGGCCGCTTGGTCGCGACATGGAGGGTCTCGCAGAGCGCGAGGTCGGCGTCCTGCACGAGGAGGCCGCCCGTCACCGTCTTCATGTCGAGCCGAGGCGGCGCCGTCTCGGGCCACGCGCCACATGCCAGAAGACGAATGTTCTTTTTCGCCGCCACTGCCTGCTCGGCCTCTGCCGAGATCGAGGGCGCGATGATCACCTCGACGAACTGCCGCGCGACGATCGCCGCGGCCGTCGCTCCGTCGAGCTCCCGGTTGAAGGCGATGATGCCGCCGAACGCGGACTCCGGGTCCGTGCGGTAGGCGCGATCGTAGGCCGCCTCCAGAGTCTCGGCCTCGGCGACGCCGCACGGGTTCGCATGCTTGACGATGACGCACGCGGGCATCTCGGTGAACGCCTTGACACACTCGAGCGCCGCATCCCCGTCCGAGATGTTGTTGTAGGAGAGGTCCTTGCCGAGCAGCTGGCGCGCCCCGCCCATGGTGCCGGGCCCCGCGTCGCGCGTGACATAGAACGTTGCCCGCTGATGCGGGTTCTCGCCGTAGCGCATGGCGAGCGAGCGCGTGTACTGGGTCGTGAGCGTCGGCGGGAAAATGCCGTCGGGGTTCTCGGCCTGGATGCCGAGCCAGTTGCTGATCGCGGCATCGTAGGCCGCCGTGCGCGCGTAAGCCTTGGCCGCGAGCCGCTTGCGGAACTCGGGCGACGTGCGGCCGCCGTGCACGGTCATCTCGCGTAATAGCCCGTCATAATCCTCGCTGTCGACGATCACGGTGACGGAGGCATGGTTTTTCGCTGCGCCGCGGATCATGGCCGGCCCGCCGATGTCGATGTTCTCGACGCACTCGTCGAACGAGGCGCCTTTGGCCACCGTCTGCTCGAACGGATAGAGGTTCACGATCAAGAGATCGATGGGCCGGATCTCGTGCGTTTCCGCTGCCGCGATGTGCTCGGCGTTGCCGCGCACGCCGAGGAGCGCGCCGTGGATCTTGGGATGCAGCGTCTTCACGCGCCCATCCATGATCTCGGGAAACCCGGTGACATCGGCGACGTCGGTCACGGCATAGCCCGCGCCCTTGAGCTTGGCCGCCGTCCCGCCCGTCGAGATGAGCTCGACGTTCCGTTCCGCGAGCGCCTGCGCGAGGCGCTCGAGTCCGGACTTGTCGGAGAGCGAGATCAGCGCGCGGCGGATTTTGGGATTGGGGTCTTTCATAGGCGGCAATGGTCTCTCGTTATTGATCTTGCGCTTCGAGCACCCAACGCACCTCGGTCTCGCCGAAAGTCGCCCCGCGGGCTACGATCTGAAGGGCGCGGCGCGGGCCGGCGGAATCTGCGTAGTACGTGCTCTCCTCGATCGCAAGCCGCGTGCCCTCGATGGTGAACCACCATGTGCCGCCGTGCGGCATCTCTATGATGGCGACGTTGGGGCTGCTGGCGCGCCGGCAGACGAGACCGGGGTAGAGATGGAAGTGGATGGAGAACGGCACGTCCTGGCGCAGCCGCAGCGTGCCCTGCGTACCGGAGAGCCGGTCGATGCCGAGCAGGCGGCGGCCGGATGGGGCGAGCACCAGCGTGCGCCGGTGGATCATGCCGAAGCGGCGCACGTAGCCATCGTGGTGGGCGACGATCTCGAGGCTGCCGTCGCGCTCCGTTGTTTCGGCCACGACCTCGTCGGGATAGCGGATCGGCGGCGCGCCGACGAGCTCCTCGAGCGTTCTGTGCCGCACGAGCTTCGATGACGACTTCTCGCCGAGGCAGAGCGTATTGTGGCTCGCTGTCGCGCGCGAGGCCGAGCGCCAGTCGGGATTGGAGGGGCTCGGCGCGCCGCCGTTGACGAGCATGGCCTCGGTGCCGACGCTGAATTCGAATGAGAGGCATCCGGCGTGTGCATCGCCCGCGGCCTCGAGCGGCGGCGGCGATCCGGTGTCCATGATGAGAACGGAGGAGCCGCGCTCGATGCGGGTGTAGTGCGAGGCCGGCGCCGCGGTCGGCACCAGGCCCGGATTGTCGTCGTAGACGAGCACGGTCGCGAGCCCGGCCGGCGAGGCGACGCCCATGCCGTTGAAGCGCGCCAGCATGCCGTCGCCGAGGCGCATGTACTTGAGCATGGCGAGCATGAGTTTCAGCGTGCTGCTGAGCTCTGGCGGCGCCGCCCGGCTCCTTGCCGCGAAGCACTGGTGCAAGGGCAGGATGTCGAGGATCAGCTCCACGAGCACGCCGGGATTGCGGCCGATGTGCCCGCCGTCCGGCAGGATCTGGCGGTTGAGCTCGTGCACGAACAGCCGCTCCGTCTCGCCGATTTGTCCCTCGTGGCCGGAGATGCTGAGCTGGGCGAGCAGCAGCGCCAGCAGCGAGACGAGGCGCGGATAGCCGTTGGGGCTGTTGCGCCAGCTCGCGGCGAGGCGCACGAGCTGGATGCCGAGACTCTCGGTCAAAATCTCGTACGTCTCGGCATCGGCGTCCTCGAGAAGGAGCCCCGAGTGAGAGATCCACGAGATGAGCCTGCGACCGGTGACGGCCGGCTGCCAGGCAAGCCCTCCGCCGCTCTTGTGCCGGATGGCCCACTCGGCGGCAAGCAGGCGCGCTGCCTCGCGCGCCTCTGGCCGCTGTGCGGCATCGAGGTGGCGCAGCCACCCGAAGCCGTGCAGCTCCCGCGCCCACGCCTCGCTCGGCGGCACGACGTCGAAGGGCGAATGGTCGTCGATGGTGGCGACGGTGCCGGCGAGTCCGAATTGGCCGATCTCGAGCTCGTCCCAGAAGCTCGGATCCGCCGTGCGCAGGTCCTGCGGCACGATGAGGAGCTGCTCGGCGGCCGTCGCGCCGAACTGCCAGCGGAAGGCCGGCGAGTAAAGCACGGACGAGATCGCGCCCCGCCGCAGGCGGTCTGCAGCGAGGTGGGTTATTCGGAGTCGCTCCGAGAACTTGAGCCGCGCCATATGCTCCCCTCGGGCCGCGCCGTTCGCGGCAGGCGAGACCTCCCCTGGCCCCGGCCAAGAGATGTATCATGCCGGCTGGTGGCCTCAATCGGGCCGGGGGGTGTTATGAGCTGGAAAGGCTCGCAAACTTCGGAGCGGCGGCCTTTTTGAGGCGTGCGGCATAGAAGCCGTCGAGCCCGGAAAGGCCCGGCTCTGCCGCCGGCAGGTGGCAGGGCAGCGTGCGCAGATCGCCCTCGGGCGTCAGCCAAGTGGCATCGATGCCCGCTTCGCCCGCCCGGACGGGCTCCCGTGTCCAGTCCGGGTGGCTGGCGAGGAAGCGCGCGATCTGCGCCGGCCCCTCGTCCGGCTCGAGCGAGCACACGCAGTAGACGAGGAGCCCTCCGGCACGCGTCAGGGCCGCTGAGCGATCCAGCAGCCGCCGTTGCAGCGCGACGCGGTCGGCGGTGTCGTCCTTGCGTTTGAGATGCAGGATGTCCGGATGCCGGCGGATGGTGCCGGTCGCGCTGCAGGGTGCATCGAGCAACACGGCGTCGAAGGCGTGCCCCGGCTGCCAGGTTGCAATGTCGGCTGCGACCGTCTCCGCCGAGAGCTTGAGGCGGGCGAGATTTTCGCTGAGCCGCTCAAGCCGCTTCGCCGAGACGTCGACGGCCGTGACATGGGCACCCGCCAGGGCGAGCTGCGCCGTTTTCCCGCCGGGAGCCGCGCAGAGATCGGCAACTGTCTGCCCCGCGACATGTCCGAGGAGCTTCGCCGGCAGCGCGGCGGCTGCGTCCTGCACCCACCAGTCCCCCTCGGCGAAGCCGTCCAGATCCTCGACGCGCCCAGCCCGTGCGAGCCGCACCGAGCCGGTCGCGAGCGCGACACCGCCGAGCCGCTCGGCCAAGCACACGGGATCGCCCTTCACGCTGAGATCGAGCGCGGCTTCTTTGAGCGAGGCCTCGGCGATCTCGCGTGTGCGGGCCTCGCCATAGGCCTCCTGCCAGCGCGTGAGCAGCCAGGGAGGAATGTCGAGCAGGACGCCGTCGAGGCCGGCAAGAATGTCGCGCCCCTTCTCCGAGACGCGCCGCAGCACCGCATTGGTGAGCTTGTCGAATCGGCGCGCCTTGCGGTCGAGCCGGCATTGATCGACGGCGAGCCCTATCGCCGCGTGCGGCGGCGTATCGAGCAGCAGCAGCTGGGCTGCCCCGGAGAGCAGGATTGAGGTGAGCCGCCCGCTGTCCGCCGGCAGCGGCTTCTCGAGGAACGAGCCTATCACGCGCTCGAGCTCGCCCTTGCGGCGCAGCGCCGTCATGACGATGAGGCGGGCGAGCGCCCGGTCGCGGGCTTCAAGCGGCCCGGCCCGTGCCGCGCCGGCTTCGAATGCCTCCTCGAGCGTGCGCCCGAGATCGAGCACCGCGCCGATCGCGCCGGTGGCAAGCTCGCGCGCGGCGAGCCCCGGGGCTGGACGGGGCGCTGCGGTAGGCTTTGCCCCGCCCGCGCCGTTGCCGCTGCCGCCCTTGTGGAATCGCTTCGAGAAGGGGCGGCGGGGTGCCTGCATGAGGACGGTGACCGAAGCTGAGATTTGGTTAGCCCCAGGGACCGTGAGCGGAGCCCCGACGCGAATTTGGCAGGGAAGCACCACCCGAGGTGCGCGACCACGGCCCGGTCTTATCAGAAGGCCCCGAGCCGAGCCAATCCCCTCCGCCTGCGCCGGCCCGTTCCATCTCGCGCGCCAGCTCCTCGAGCGCCGCGATGCGGTTCTCGGTATTGGGGTGCGTCGAGAACAGGTTGTCCATGCCCTGGCCGGTCAGCGGGTTGATGATGAAGAGGTGCGCGGCGGCCGGCACCTGCTCGGCCTCCTCGTTCGGGATGCGCCGCACGGCGTTGTGGATCTTGGTGAGGGCGGAGGCGAGCCAGCGCGGGTGGCCGCAGATGAGCGCGCCCATGCGGTCGGCGCCATACTCGCGCGAGCGGCTGATGGCCATCTGCACGAGCATGGCCGCGAACGGCGCGACCAGCATGGCGAGCAGCGAGCCGATCAAGCCCACTCCGCCGCGGTCGTCGCGGTTGCCGCCGCCGAAAAGCATGCCGAACTGGAGATACTGCGCGAGCATGGAGATGGCGCCGCCGATGGTGGCGGCCACTGTCATGGTCAGCGTATCGCGGTGCTTGATGTGCGCGAGCTCGTGCGCAATCACGCCGGCGATCTCCTCCCGCGATAGCATTTCGAGCAGGCCTGTCGAGGCTGCGACCGCCGCGTGCGATGGGCTGCGCCCGGTGGCGAACGCGTTGGGCTGCGGGTTGTGCATCACATAGACGCGCGGCATGGGCAGCTCGGCGCGCTGCGCGAGCTCGCGCACGATACGGTAGTATTCGGGCGCGCTCCGCTCGTCGACCTCCTGCGCACCGAACATGCGCAGCACCACGGAGTCTGAGTTCCAGAGGCTGAACGCGTTCATCCCGAGTGCGACGACGAAGGCGATGATCATGCCTTGTTGGCCGCCGATCGCCCCGCCCATGGCGACAAAGATCGCCGTCAACAGGGCTAGCAGGAGTGCGGTTTTGGCAAAATTCGCGGGCATCTCAAGTCCTTCTCCAAACGCGCGACGCGGATGCTGGGTCGCTTCGTGGCTCTTCCTCGGCCATGCTATATAGGAAGCACGTCCCCCGGCGACCAGCTCCCTTAAGGATCGGCAGAACCGCATGACAGCAGAAGAACCCGCAGCCCCCGACGCCGAGGCGGCCGACGGGCCAGCTGCGCGCGTCCTCTCGCCTGCAGCCGAGCGCGCGCTGAAGGAGGCGGAGGAGCGCCGTGCTGCAAGGGAGCGAGAGGCCAATCCGCAACCCGCGGAGATCGATGGGCCGAAAGGCCCGGAGCCCACACGCTACGGGGACTGGGAAAAGGGCGGCATTACGAGCGACTTCTAGCTTGCCGCAGCTCTTCCGAGCGGCTGTAGTTGGACCACTGAGCGCCGTCAGCTGCCACGGAATCGTGACCTTCCGCGCAGGGCGCGCTAGGGTGCGGCCGATCAATGTCTCTGGGGCTGCAACTGGGTCGGGGGGCCGATGCAGAGGTCACGTCATCTTTTCTCGAAGTTCCTGCTCTTGCTCGTCATCGCGGTCGGCGCCTTCGGCGCGTTCTGGTTTGGGCTCGTGCCGCAGCGCTACAGCCCCTTCAGCCCGCTCTCGCTCGAGGGCCCGCCGGGCTTCTTCGTCGACGCCAAGCTCTCCGCGCTGCGCTTCGATCCGGCGCTCTGTCAGGCAGTTCTGAAGGAGCCGCACATCGACGCGGTGCCCCTGCCCGACAGTCCAATCAAGAACGGCTGCGGCTGGACCAACGCCGTGCGTTTCACCGGCACCGGGGGCGCCAAGATCGGCGTCAATCCGTTGACCTGCGAGATGGCCGCCGCCGTGACGCTCTGGGTCGAGCAGGAGGTGCAGCCGCTCGCCCAGCAGATGTTCGGCACCACCGTGACCGGCCTTGGCGACATGGGCAGCTACGATTGCCGCAACATCGTCGGCAACCCCATTTGGAAGGGGCTGCGCAGCCAGCACGCGACCGCCAATGCCCTCGACATCTCGGGCTTCACGTTCGCGGACGGCCGCCAGATCTCGGTGCTCAAGGATTGGAAGGACAAGGGGCCGGACGGCGACTTCCTGCGCGAGGTGAAGCGTCGCTCATGCCGCTACTTCCGCGTCTCGCTCGGCCCCGAGTTCAACCCGGCCCACAGCAATCACTTCCATTTCGACCGCGGCCTCATGTGGACCTGCCGATGACGTAACCCCTCCCCGCACTGCGGGGAGAGGGGCGCATCCACCGTGACCGGGAGGCCGCGTCGCCTAGCCCACCTTGCGGTTCTGCCGGTTGGTTATGAGGTCGTCGACCACGGCCGGATCAGCCAGAGTCGATGTGTCGCCGAGGCTGCCGAACTCGTCCTCCGCGATCTTGCGCAGGATGCGGCGCATGATCTTTCCCGAGCGGGTCTTGGGTAGTCCGGGAGCGAACTGCACGATGTCGGGAGAGGCGATCGGCCCGATCTCGCGGCGCACGTGCTGCACGAGCTCCTTACGCAGTTCCTCGGTAGGCTCCTCGCCGGCGTTGAGGGTGACATAGCAGTAGATGCCCTGACCCTTGAGGTCGTGCGGATAGCCGACCACGGCCGCCTCCGCCACCTTGGGATGGCCGACGAGGGCGCTCTCGACCTCGGCCGTGCCCATGCGATGGCCCGAGACGTTGATGACGTCGTCCACGCGGCCAGTGATCCAATAGTAGCCGTCCTCGTCGCGCCGGCAGCCGTCGCCCGTGAAGTAGGTGCCCGGGTACGTGCTGAAGTAGGTCTGCACGAAACGGTCGTGATCGCGGTAGAGCGTGCGGGCCTGGCCTGGCCAGCTGTCGAGCAGCACGAGGTTGCCCTGCGCCGCTCCATCCAGGATGGTGCCCTTGTCGTCGACGAGCGCGGGCCGCACGCCGAAGAACGGCCGCGTCGCCGATCCCGGCTTCAAGGGGGTCGCGCCCGGCAGCGGCGTGATCAGCGCGGCGCCGGTCTCCGTCTGCCACCACGTGTCGACGATCGGGCAGCGCCGCTCGCCCACCACGCGGTAGTACCACTCCCACGCCTCGGGGTTGATCGGCTCGCCGACACTGCCGAGAAGGTGCAGCGAGGCACGGCTGGTGCGCTTCACGAAGTCGTCGCCGGCGCCCATCAGGGCGCGGATGGCAGTTGGCGCCGTGTAGAAGATGTTGACCTTCCACTTGTCGATCACGTTCCAGAATCGCGAGGCGTCCGGATAGGTCGGCACGCCTTCGAACATGAGCGTCGTCGCGCCGTTGGCGAGCGGCCCGTACACGATGTAGCTGTGGCCCGTGACCCAGCCCACGTCCGCCGAGCACCAGTAGATATCGCCGGGGTGGTAGTCGAACACATAGTGGTGCGTCATGGACGCGTAGACCAGGTAACCGCCGGACGTGTGCAGCACGCCCTTTGGCTTTCCGGTCGAGCCCGACGTGTAGAGGATGAACAGCGGGTCCTCGGCGTTCATTGGCTCGGGCGGGCAGTCCGCCGAAACCTTGGAGAGCTCCTCGTGGAGCCACAGGTCGCGTCCTGGCGTCCACGCTACCGGATTGCCGGTGCGGCGCACGACCAGCATCTTCTCGCCGCCCTTGGCGACCTTGCTCAGGGCCTCGTCGGCATTTTTCTTGAGCGGAACAGCCTTGCCCCCGCGCAGGCCCTCATCCGCGGTGATGACCAGGCTCGAGCCCGCGTCCTCGATGCGCCCCGCGAGGCTGTCCGGCGAGAAGCCGGCGAACACGACGGAATGGATCGCACCGATGCGCGCGCAGGCGAGCATCGCATAGGCCGCCTCCGGGATCATCGGCAGGTAGATGGTGACGCGGTCGCCCTTCTTGACGCCGTGGGCCTTCATCACGTTGGCGAGCTTCGACACTCGCTCGTGGAGCTGGCGGTAGGTGATGGTCTCCTGCTGGGTTGGGTCGTCGCCCTCCCAAATGATGGCTACCTGCTCGCCGCGCGTGGCGAGATGGCGGTCGATGCAGTTGGCGGCGATGTTGAGCGATCCGTCCTCGTACCACTTGATCGAGACATCGCCGGGTCCGAAGGTCGTGTTCTTCACGCGGGTGTAGGGTGTGATCCAGTCGAGGCGCCGCCCGGCCTCGCCCCAGAAGGCCTCCGGATTCTTCACCGATTGATCATAGAGATCGCGGTACCTGGCCTCATCGAGCCACGCACGTTTCGCCCATTCGGGCGTGACGGGATACGCCTTGTCCGACATAGATTATTCCTCCCGGAACCGATTTTTGTTCTGTACGCCATTATGCGGCAAGGCGTCGGCGGTCCACAACTTGACTCTTGGTCGAATGGCTCGCTTAACCAACGCCCATCCAGCCGAGCATGGCGCCCTGGATCAAAAGCACCCCGAGCCAGTGCCCGCCGTCGATCAGCGTCAGGACCGGCCTCGCGCCGTGAAAGGCATAATTGACGCTCATGGTCGTGATAACGAATCCGATCCAGAGCGCCGCTGATGTCATTGCCCCCGAGAAGACCGTCACGTGTCCCGCGCCAAGGCGCCCGAGCATCGCGGCGAGGAACAGCGCCATGACGAGCTGCGAGAGGTAAGCGACGACATAGGGCGCGATCGTAGCCGCGGCGTGCGTCTTGAGGCTTTCCAGCGTGATTTTTGCCGCGTCCATCCAGGGGTTAGCGAGTGCGCCGTACCACAGCCCGCCGAACAGAAAGCTCGCCGAGGCCGCCACGAGGATAGCCGGGAGATTTAGCCCGGCGAACGTCAGCGGAATTTCCATGCGCAGCGCCCGGGTCTCAGGTCAGTCCCGGTTTGAGCGAGCCTGCTCTGAGGCCTCCCATCGTCGGCTCGGGGTCATCTGGCCCGGTGCCGGGGTCGTCGGGTGCATGCGGTGAGGTGAAGATCCTGGTGCGCTCCGTGCGCGGCGATGGCTCTGCGGTGCGCTTGGGTGCGGAGGCGGCCTCGGGAGCGGTGGCACCAGCATCCCGCGTCCGAGCCTCGCGTGCCCGTGGCTCGCGCGCCGCTGCCTCGCGTCCCGTCGCCTCGCCCGCCGTTGTCTTGCGGGACGGCGTGGTCTTGGGGGCAGGCTCAGGTGCGGGCTCGGGCTTGGCCGGTGCCGCGACGGGCTCGACCTCGATAGCCTCCGCCTTCGCGATCACGGGCTCGGGCTCCATGGTGGCGATGAACTCTTTGAGGTCGGCGCCCAGGATGCGGTCCTCGCTCCCCTCGGCTTCGTCGGCCGGCACCCGCCACTCGAAGGCGTCGAATGTGCCGGAGACGGGCGAGACCGCCGCCCAGCGGTCCGACGTGGCTCCGTCCGCGGTCCAAGCAGCGTCGCGCGGCGCGGTGACGGCCCGCGCCAGCCACTCGCGGGCGCGTCCCTTGTCGCCGCTTTCCTCCGCCTCGAGGCGCGCCATCAGTGCCGCCACGCGGCGTGTCATGCCGGTCTCGGTGAAGGGCTGCAGCACCCGCCGCGCCTCCGCGTAGTCGTGCGCCTCGATGGCAGCCAGCGCCACCGCGATCGAGCTTTCGATCGAATGCGGATTGAGGGCAAAAAGCTGCTTCACGCGGTCCAGCCGGTCGCGCGGGCTATCGCCGATGCGAGCGTACGCGTAGGCCGTCGCAAGCTCCGGATGTGGGGACTTCGTCCACGTCTTCTGCAGGATCTTTGCCGCGCGCGCCGTGTTCCCCCGCGCGGCGAGCAACCGGCCGGCGATGGCGGCCGACGGCACCAGCGTCGGCGCGAGCCCGTGCGCCTCGAGCGAAAGCGAGAGCGCCTTCTCCGGATCGTCCTCCTCGAGCGCCTGCGCCTGCGCGGTCAGCAGCACGGCGCGGCGCCGATCGGCGACGGGTTTCTCCACATGTCCGTGGCGGCGTGCGAGCGCGAGCGTGTTGAGCGCGCCCGCCCAGTCGCCGTCCTGGCATTGCAGCCCGAACAGCGCCTCGACCGGCCACGAGAGCTTGGGGTTGAGCCTCAGCGCGCGCTCGGCGAACTGGCGCTGCACCTCGTGCTCGCCCTCGCGGCCGGCTTCGAGGAAGAGGCCGCGCAGGCCGAGTTGCTCGGTGTCGGGGGAGGCGAGCATCGCTTCGAAGATGCGTCGCGCCGTCGTCTTGTCGCCGGAGAGCTGTGCCGCCTGCGCGCGCAGCAGATGCGTGAGCGGCTCGTTCGGCAGCGACTTGCGCGCCTGCAATGCATAGCGCGTCGCCATCGCCCGGTCGCCGGCGCCGATCGCGATCATGCCGGAGGAGAGCGCATCGAGGCCGCGCCGCTGGCGGCGCCGCGTGAGGAAGTGGCTGACCGCCGCCGGGCTCGACCAGATCTGGCTCAGCACCGACCAGACGAGCAGCGCGATCGCGATCAGCGCGGCAAAAATGACGACCGCGCGGAATACGCTGGTCTCGAGCTCGTAGCCCTGCCACGTGACGAGCAGCGTACCGGGCCGGTCCGCGAGCCAGGCGAGCCCCGCCGCGAGGCCGAGCACGCCGAGAAGGAAAAGGACGAGACGCGTCATCGGTCGCGGGCCTTTCAGTTGGAGGGCTTTGCCGGAGCGGGCTGCTCCGCGTCCGGCGTGCCGGCGAGAGAGGCCTTGAGCTGATCCTCGATACCGGCGATGGCGACGTCGACGGAGTGGCGGGCGCCGGCTTTCGTGAGCCAATCCTGGATCGGGCCCGAGGCCCGCTGCGGCAGCTCCTGCGCGTAGGCGATCGCCTCGCCGATATGGCCCTCCCTGAGCGCCGTCTCCATGCGCGCGATGACGGCTTCCGCGCTCTTGTCGGCGGGATCGGCGTTGATCTTGCGCACGCGCACCACTGTCTTGGCGCCGGCCCACAGGCGGTCGATGACGGAGCCGTCGACGGGATCGGTGTCGGCGTCGATGACGGCATTCATCACGGGGCGGAACTCGGCCTCGAGCTCGGCCAGCGTAGCGACGCCCGTCTCCTTGTAGCGCTCGAGCGGCTGCAGATCGATCCTGCCGCCTGCGGCTTTGCGCACCTCCGCAAGCTCCGCGGCATAGCCGGCGCCGCGGTCGAGCGCGCGCTTCAAATTCGAGAGCTCGAGCGAAAGCACGATGCGCTCGGCATTCTCCTTGCGGTCCTGCTCGCTCTTCACGACTCCGGCAACGCTCTCCTCCAGCGCCGCGACCTTGCCGGCGACAGGCTCGATCGCCGCCTTGATGTCCTCGAGCTTCGCGAATGTCTTCGCCTGTGCATCGATGCTGCTCCGCAACTCGCCGACCGTGCTCGAAAGCTTGCCTGATTGCTCGCGCACGGCTTCGACCAGGGCGCCGATGCGATCCGTATCGGCCTTGGTGTTGTCGACGCGCTGGGCGGCGCGCGCCTGGTCGGTGCGCAGCGCCGACAGCTCGCGATCAAGCCTCTGCGTGCCGGACTTGGCCGCCTCGCTGGCCTCGGCCGCGGCGGCGAGCCGCTCCTCCACTTCCCTGGGCAGGCTATTGCGGAGCTGCGTGATCTGCGTGTTGAGAGCCGCCTCGAGGTCGGAGATCTTGCCGGTGAGGGCGGCGAGTTGCGGCACGCGCCCGTCGGAAGCGGGTGCACTCTGCGCGATCAGCGAAAGCTGCTCCTCGAGCTTCGAGAGGCGCTCAGGGCTGGCACCCTTCTGCGCCGCCTCTGTGAGGGCGTTGGTCTCGGCCGCGATCTTGTCTTGCGTCTCGCGCAGAGACTGGTCGATCTGCTCGAGCTTGGCGAGGCGCTCCTCAGCGGCACCGACCTTGGCCGAGACGGCATCGAGCCCCCCAGTGTCGGCGGGCCTCTGCTCGAGCTTGGCGAGGCGCGCGTCGAGCTCTCGCGTGTCGGGGCCGAGCACGGGCAGGCCCGCCGGCCCGAGCAGTGCGGATGCGCCGTAGACGAGCCCGCCGCCGACAATTCCGGCCGCGAGATGCGAGAACATCCCGCCGCCGCGAGATACGTTCGCGGCAGCTCCCGGCTTTGCGCCCGGCGGCTCCTTGGCCGCGGTCTTGGGAGCGGTGTCGGACGAGGTGGCTTTGGCGGAAGCCTGTGCAGGAGTGGCTTGCGGTGCGGTTTTGGGTTCCGGATTTTTGCCCTCGGTCCTTACCGCCGAGGACGCGCCGGCCGTGGACGATGCCGAGGCGGACGTGGCCGGGCCCGTGAGACTGGCCGGCGTGCTCTCAGCCGGCTTCACCTCGGTCGCCTTGAGATCCAGGGTCGCATGCGGACGCTTCGACCCAGCGGCGTCTGTCCGGCCGGCATCCTTCGTGGGATCGGGCTTGTCGGTCATAGGGAGAGATCTCCAGGGAGCTTAGGAGGATTTTCGCGCCTCGCAGGCAACGAGGGCAAGCATTTCTTGCGAATTTGGCGAGCGGGCGACCTTGTGCCGGACTGTCCCCAGGAGCCCGAGCTCCCGCACGACCGCTTCCGACAGGCAGTAATGGGTAACGCTCGCTACCGCGCCGCTAAGGCCGCCCTGGGAGACCAGTCGGGCGTAGATCTTGGCTGTCCGTGGCGACATCAGGATGACGCCGTCGAGGTGGCCCATCCGCAAGGCATCGGCAACCTTACGGCCGAGCTTTTCGGCCGGCCGGGAGCGATAGACGGTCTCCTGCCGTACCGTGAAGCCCAGGGTTTCGAGCGCCCCCTTGAGGTCGAAGGCGAGCGTGTCCCCGGCAAGGTGGACGAGGGGACCACCCGCGGGGTCTACCCGCTCCCGGATGACGTTCACGAGCTCGGCGGCCCCAGACGGGCCTTCGAGCACGGTCGTGAAACCAAGCGAGCGCGCGAGCGCAGCCGTTGCCGGACCGACTGCGAGCAGCGGCAGCCTCAGCACCTCCGCGGCGATGGGTGCCGACGCGAGCGCCTGAAGACCGTTCCGGCTCGTGGCGATCAGCGCCTGCGCGTCCGCGAGCGAGGGCAGCGGCGCAAGGATCTCGATCGTGAGCAGCGGCTCCTGCAGCACGTCGTGGCTGGCGGCGACCAGCGCCTCCTTCAGCGCGTCGCTCTCCGTCTCCGGCCGTGTGAGGAGCAGCCGCATCAGATTGTCCGCGCGAGGTGCGCGTGCGCCCCCATGCGCAGAAGCTCGTCGGCCGCGTCCGTCCCGATCTCTGCGCTTGCGCCGGTAGGCCCCTCGCGGCGCACCTCGAAGCACTGCGCTCCGTCCGGCGTGAAGGTCATGCCGCGAAACGAGAGCGTACCCCCGCCGAGCTCCGCGAGCCCCGCGATGGGCGTGCGGCAGGATCCTTCGAGCCGCGTCAGGAACGCCCGCTCCGCCGTGACGCAGAGCGAGGTGTGCGCGTCGTTGAGCGGCGCGATGAGGTCCGCCGTCGCCGCGTCGCCGGCCCGGATCTCGATCGCAATCGCGCCCTGCGCGACGGCCGGCAGCATGTCGGTGGTCGCGATCGGCGACGTGATCTTCTCGGATAGGCCGAGGCGCTTCAGTCCGGCGCAGGCGAGCAGCGTGGCATCGGCGATGCCATCGGCGAGCTTCTTCAGTCTCGTCTGCACATTGCCTCGGAACTGCACAACCTCGAGGTCGGGGCGCACACGTTTCACCTGCGCCTGCCGCCTGAGCGATGACGTGCCGACCACGGCGCCCTGCGGCAGGTCAGCGAGCGACCCGTATTTGAACGAGATGAATGCATCGCGCACGTCCTCGCGCGGCAGCACGGCGCCGATGCCGAGACCGTCGGGCAGCACGGTCTGCATGTCTTTCATGGAATGCACCGCGAGGTCCACCTCGTGCGCGAGCAGCGCCTCCTCGAGCTCCTTCGTGAAAAGCCCCTTGCCGCCGACCTCCGCCAGCGGCCGGTCGAGGATCACGTCGCCCGTGGTCTTAAGGATGCGGATCTCGAAGGCGTCCTCGGGAAGCTTGTGCGCTGCCATCAGCCGGCCGCGCACCTCGTGCGCCTGGGCCAGCGCGAGGGGCGAGCCACGCGTTCCGATGCGAAGGATACGAGCTTGCAATTGCGAGGCTCCCGGTGCTAGGGGCTCGATCAACCGGCCCCCTGTCGGGCGCCATTAATGCCCGCCCCGGCGGGCGAACGCAAACCAGGACCTGCGACTGCGGGCCGCTTCCATGTCCCTTAACCAATTCGTCCGGCCGCCCGAGGCCAGCGGCGAAAGGCTGATCGTGCTCGGCATCGAGGCGAGCTGCGACGAGACCGCGGCTGCCGTCGTCGTCCGCGATCCGTCGGGCAGGGGAGAGATCCTGTCCAACATCGTCCGCTCCCAGCTTGCAGAGCACGCTCCCTACGGCGGCGTGGTGCCGGAGATTGCCGCCCGCGCCCATGTCGAATGCCTGGACACCCTCGTTGCCGCCGCGCTGAGCGAGGCGGGCATCGGGTTGGCGGGTCTGTCCGCTGTCGCCGCCACCGCCGGCCCCGGGCTGAACGGAGGCCTCGTGGCGGGCCTCGTCACCGGCAAGGCGCTGGCGCTCGCGAGCGGCTTGCCGTTTCTTGCCATCAACCACCTCGAGGCGCATGCGCTGACCGTGGGACTGACGCATGGCCTGCCGCCGCCGTACCTGCTCCTTCTCGTCTCTGGCGGCCATACGCAGACCCTGCTCGTCGAAGGCGTCGGCCACCATCGCCGCCTCGGCACCACCGTCGACGACGCCATCGGCGAGGCCTTTGACAAGACCGCGAAGCTCTTGGGACTTGGCTATCCCGGCGGACCGGAGGTCGAGCGTATGGCGCGCCTCGGCGACGCCGCACGCTTCCCGCTGCCGCGCCCCATGGTCGGACGTGACGAGCCCCACTTCTCGCTCGCCGGCCTGAAGACGGCCGTTCGTCAGCGCGCCGAGGCCGCTGCTCCGCTGACGGAAAAGGACATCGCGGATCTGTGCGCCGCCTTCGAGGAGGCCGTCTGCGAGATCATAGCCGACCGCGTGTCGCGCGCCATGGAGCTCTCGGAGGCGGCGTTCGCGAGCGCTCCAAGCTGGCTCACGGTGGCCGGCGGCGTTGCGGCCAACAAGCGCATCAGCAAAGCCCTGCAAATGCTCGCGGCCGAGCGTGGATATCGCCTCGCCGTCCCGCCGCCCGCGCTTTGCACCGACAACGCTGCCATGATCGCCTGGGCCGGCGCCGAGCGCCTCGCGAAGGGCTTCGTCGATCCGCTGGATTTCCCGGCAAAGCCCCGCTGGCCGCTCGACCCCGATGCACCAGCCGCCGTCGGCGCCGGCGTCAAGGCCTGACGCGAGGGAGCCGCGCCGTGCTAGAGGATGTCGCCTGCACAGATGAGCCACGCTCCCCTCGCCCTCGCTGGGAGGGATCGGGGTGGGTGCGGGGATGCGATAAAGCTAAGTTCGCGGCGCGGCCGGTGCGATCACCCGAGAGCATCTGGGCACGGCGGGGAGCCTCACGAAATGATCATCGACAGAATCGGGGTCATCGGCGGCGGCGCGTGGGGCACGGCGCTCGCGCAGACGCTGGCCCAGTCCGGTCGCTCCGTCGCTCTGTGGGCGCGAGAGCCCGAGACCGTGGCCGACGTTAATGAGCGCCACGTCAACCGCGTGTTCCTCCCCGGCGTCGCGCTCGACCCTCGGCTCGAGGCGACGCAGAGCCTCGAGGCCATTGCCGCGCGCGACGCCATCCTCCTCGTCTCCCCGGCCCAGCACGTTCGCGCCATGACGAAGGTGCTCGCGCCTCTCGTGCGCGAGGGCCAGCCGCTCGTCATCTGTGCCAAGGGCATAGAGCAGGCGACCGGCAAGCTCCTGGGTGAGATCGTTGCTGAGACCGTGCCCACCATGACGCCCGCGGTGCTGTCTGGGCCGAGCTTCGCCGCCGACGTTGCCCGCGGGCTCCCGGCCGCGCTCACCATCGCCTGCCGCGACGAGATGCTGGGCAAGCATCTGGCCGAGCGCCTCGGCGACCGCCAGCTCCGTCTTTACTGGACGAACGACGTCGTTGGCGTCGAGCTCGGTGGCGCCTTGAAGAATGTGCTCGCCATCGCCGCCGGCATCGTCGACGGCAAGGGGCTCGGGGCGAGCGCCCACGCGGCCATCGTCACGCGCGGATTTGCCGAGATGCGCCGCTTGGGCGCCGTGCTCGGCGCGCGCCCGGAGACCATGATGGGTCTCTCCTGCCTCGGCGATCTCGTCTTGACCTGCGGCAGCCCGCAGTCTCGCAACATGAGCCTCGGCCGCGCGCTGGGCCAGGGCGAGAAGCTCGACGCCGTGCTCGGCGCGCGCGTCTCGGTGACGGAGGGCGTTTTCACGGCAGCGGCCGTCGTTCGCCTCGCCCGCGAGAAGCACGTTGAGATGCCGATCACGGAAGCCGTCCACGCCGTGCTCGAGGGCCGCTCGACGGTCGACGACGCCATCGCCGCCTTGATGCGCCGCCCCTTCAAGGCCGAGGACTGAGCGGCTAGAGTGCCCGATATTGCGAGAGTGACCCTATGGCCTACTGGCTCCTGAAGTCCGAACCCGATGCCTTCTCGTGGGATGATCTCGCGGCCAAGGGCGCGAAGGGAGAGCCGTGGACGGGCGTGCGCAATTTTCAGGCCCGCAACAACATGAAGGCCATGGAGATCGGCGACCTCGGCTTCTTCTACCATTCGAATGAGGGCAAGGAGATCGTCGGCATCTGCGAGGTGATCGCGCTCGCCCACCAGGACAAGACGGACGACACGGGCAAGTGGCAGTGCGTCGACGTAAAGGCTGTCGAGCGTCTGACACGCCCTGTGGGCATCGCTGACGCCAAGGCAAATCCGCGGCTTGCCGACATGGTCCTCGTCAACAACTCGCGCCTTTCCGTGCAGCCCGTGACGGCAGCCGAATGGAAAGAGGTCTGCAAGATGGGCGGCCTCGCCAAGCCGCCCGTGGCGAAGTCCGCGTGATGAGCGAAGCGCAAGCCCGCGCCGGGTCTGGCCCTCTCGATCGCTCCAACCCCGACGCCGCGCGCGCCTTCATCGCCGCCAACACGCGCCTGCTCGCGCCTCCGCTGGTGCCCGAGATCCGCCTCCACCTGGCCGAGGAAAGCCTGCCCATCTGGCAAAAGACGGAGGAGGAGCTTGGCGAGATCAACGTCCCTCCGCCCTACTGGGCGTTCGCCTGGGCTGGAGGTCAGGCGCTTGCCCGCTACCTGATCGACAACGCCGGGCTCGTGCGCGGGAGATCCGTGCTCGACCTCGGGGCAGGGTCCGGGCTCACTGCCATCGCGGCCAAGCTTGCTGGCGCGGGCGACGTGCTGGCCGCCGACATCGACGGCCTCGCGCTCGCGGCAGCCCGCCTCAACGCCGAGGCTAACGGCGTGTCGTTCGCGACCACGAGCGACGACCTGCTCGCCGCGCGGCCCTTGAGCCACGGCGTCGTGCTCGTCGGCGATCTCTTTTACGAGCGCGAGCTTGCCGCCCGCGTGCTCGCCTTCATCGAGGCCGCAACGGCGGCGGGTGCCCTCGTCCTCATCGGCGATCCCAAGCGCAGCTACTTCCCGGCTGGACGCTTCACGCTGGCCGCCGCCTACGAGGTGCCGGTCACCCGTGAGCTCGAGGATGCCGAGATCAAGAAGACCTCCGTCTGGCGCCTTTGACGCAGTCGCCGCGTTCGCTCCCCTCAACGGCAGAGAGAAATGATCACTGCGCGGTGCCGGGGCCGTCGTGACGGCGGATGAGCTTGGCGTGCAGCGCCCGCGCCGTGGCCTCGATCTCGTCCATGCGTCCGTGCCGCAGCTCGGACGTCACCACCTTCATGGCGGCAGAGAGCGTCATCGGATGCGACAGTCCGAGCCGCACCATGATCCGCACGGCCTCCTCGCCGGCGTGATCCTTGAGGTTGATGGGCTGCTGCATGAGCGCGAGAAGCTCGCTGAGAGTAGAGTCGGGCAACGGCCTGGTCATGCGCCCCCTCCGCGCGTCGATGGTGGTTGGAATGGGAGGAATGCGCCAAGCCCTGGCCCGGGTTCCACAATTCGGAGCGGTCGGGGAGCTGAGGCGGTCGCTGCGCCGATGCGGCCGGGGCCGCGAGCGAGGCTCAAGCAGCCCTTGAACGCGCGGCGGTTTCAGCCTATCAAGGCCCGCCCGCGCGTCGTGGCACAGCCGCAATAGCTCAGTTGGTAGAGCACGTCATTCGTAATGACGGGGTCACAGGTTCGAGTCCTGTTTGCGGCACCAGATCGCCCACCACTAAGCTCACAGCCTTGAGTTCGTGACTTCTGTCGCGCGCGACGCCCGTGGGCGCAGAAGGCCGCCGTCCGTAACGCACTGCGGATGAGGCAGCACGACGGGCTGGGAACGCCCGCGATCGGGAACCTGCCGTCCTGCGGCACGTTCGGAGACGATGACCCATAGAAAACCCATCATGGCCACGCTGGCAGCACTGCTGCTCCTCGCGGCCTTACCCGCCGCCTTCGCTCAAAGCTCTGGTGGGGGCGGCGGTGGCGGTAGCTCGGGAGGCGGCGCCTCGGGCGGCGGTGCTTCGGGTGGCAGCGCCGTCGGTGGCACCGCGGGCGGGGCCGTGGGCGGCCCCGCCGGCACGCGAGGCACCGGCACGACCACGACCGCGCCAGCGGCGTCAGTCGCCCCGAACGCGCCGAGATCGACGGCGATCAACCCGTTCCCGACAGTGCCGCAGAGAGGGCAGGGGTCGCCTCAGGTGCCTTCCGCCGGCAATGCCGAGCCGAATTCGCCCGTCAACAATCGACCGGCAAACCTCCCGGCTACGCCGCAGCAGCCGGGTGCCGCCAATCAGACTGCCCCCGGCATCGGCACCTCCGGGCAGTCCGCCACGGGTAATTCCGGCGATCGGGCGACAAACCCGGCGAGCGAGGCATCTCGCACGCCTTCGCTCGACAATAGCCCTCTCGGTGGTGGCGGCTCGACCAATAATCGGACCGGCGCAGGCAGCGCCGCCTCGGGCAGCAGCAGCGGCGATCCCGCGGTGCGGGGCGAGAATGGAATCTTGCGAGGCACCAACGCCGAGACAGCGTATGGCGGCGGCAACGGCACGCTCGAGGATTGCATGAACGTTTGGGACCCGAGCACCCACATGAGCAAGGAGCTGTGGCGCGACACCTGCAAGCGCCTGGGGTCCCGCTGACCGGACAGTTAGATGTGCCCAGCCTCGCCCCGGCAGTCCGGAGACCAGATCGGTAACCGAGAGCGGCGCCCGGCGTTCACGGGCATGGCCAAGCCGGTTCCAAGCCTCGCAGTCGAGATCCTGAGCTACGGCATCGATGGCGCCGCGGCCGGCGCCGTCTCCGGTCTTCTGCTCGTCCATATGCACCCGGTTCTGCGCACGGTTCTCGCACCCGAGCCGTGGACGGCCGCTGCCGCCGTGCTCTTCGTCTGCATGCAGGTCGGCATCGCCATTGCCATGGTGTTCATGGCTGCGACCACTGACGGCTCCGAGCCGTGAGGCCCAGCTTGCGCTCCCCCAAAATGTCTGTACGGCCCGCCGGACTTCTGAGATAGTCAGCCCTCATTACTTTCGGCTTTAGCCGCACTTTTCTTTCGATTTCGAATCCGATTTTGCCATGGGACGAGTACCGCGCCGCGAGCCCAGGCGTGCCACCAACGCCACCGGCCTCGCAAAGTTTGACGGCAAGGAAGTTCCGGTCGTTTTGCGCGATTGCTCGGTCGGCGGCGCGCGCTTGCGCCCGCTCGGATCGGTACCGCTGCCGGATAGCTTCAAGCTGACAGTGCCGATGGAGAAGATCGACGTCACCTGCGAGGTGCTGTGGCGCCGCGGGAGCTACTGCGGCGTGCGCTTCAAGATCTGACGCGCCGGGAGCGCGCGGCCTCAATCCGTCCGATAGACGGTGCCCTTCAGAATATCGGTGATGGTATTGTTGGCAAACTCGAGCGTCACCTCGTGGCCGGGCCTGAAGTCCTCGGCCTTGATGACGGTATCCGCAAGCGTCACGCGGCACTCGTAGCCGCTCACGTCGACGATGACATCCGACACGTCGGTGCCGCGCTCGATCCTCAAGACTTTGCCGACAAGATAGGTCATGGCGACGTCCCGGGTGCAGAACGTCACAATGTCCGAAGCAACACACCCTGTCGAGAGCAAACACCAGCTTGAGGCCGCGATCCGAGCGACGATCGCCGGCCAGAGGAGCGGAGTTGCTTCGAACCTGATCGGCTCGAAGCGTGCTGCGCCGGTCTCACTTGCCTAGTTCGGACGCGCTTCCTTGGCAGCGCGCCATTCGGAGAGGTTGATCACCTGCGCAGTGTGCCCCTTGGGCAGCGCCAGGATGAGCTCCCGCTGGTACATGCGATACCGCCAACGGTCGATGAGATGGGTGATGGGTGCGCCGTAGACGAAGAAGCTTTCCTTGTTCTCGGACATGGGTGCGCCTCGTGCTGCTGACCCCCCAATGCCACTCCACAGCGCGATTCGACGCTAGTGCGCGTCGAGCACAGTCGGAAAGACAACCCGAGCAAATCAGGCGGAGCACCGTTAATTAAATAAGCCTCCCCCGGCACTTCGCATAAAATTCGATCAATTTTGTTTACGACCCATGAGGGCCTCGCTGCGAAGGATCGGCGCAATGTCGACATTTCCCTCAAGGCCACCGCGCACCGTCGTCCAGCGCCCGGCGTTCGTCGTGCTCGACAACGGCAGCCGCCTGCCGTGCCTGATCAGGAACGTGTCCAGGCAAGGCGCCTGCATTTCCATAATCAATGCCGATCTTCCCGTCGACAACATCGTGCTCGAGGACAAGTTCACGCGCGAGCGCTGGCAGGCCGAGGTGCGATGGCGGGGAAACAACTGCATCGGACTGAGGCTCACGGGCACGCCTCCTTCCACGGCGCCGAGCAAGGGCCCCGGCTTCGGCCGCCGCCAGAGCGCGCCTCGGGCCGGCGAGCAGTCGGATTTCTAAACGAGGTTAATGCCGTGCGCGGGCCATAGGCATGGGCCGCCGGCGCGGAGAAAAGCGCGACGCGCGGTCAATTCTGTTCGCAGGAATTCAAACTTACGCCAGAAAGCTGTCGTCGATGCGTAGCAAGCTTGGCAAGCTTGGTAGCGTGATTTTCCGGAGGGTGCTCCGATGAGCAGCTTCATTTATGACTTCGACGAGCAGTTCGCCCGCCTCCACGAGGCGCGCCAGCGCATGGACGACGTTATCGAGCTTCTGAATCTCGGGCCTCAGCTCAAGAAGGAGCATTCCGAGCTGATTACCTACCGCACGAGCCTGCTGGCCGAGATCGTCTGTGCACGCGCGCGTATTGCCATCGAGGATCTGCTGGCGGCGCCCCCAGGCACCATACCGGCGACCACGGCGGCTTTCTTGGCCTTCGGCGAGACCGGCAAGACTAAGCCGTCGCCCTGAGCGCCTTGTAGCGCACCCCGCCAGCTGATTGACGCTCCCGACAAGGCGCACCCTGGCCGGCGGCGACATCGATGGGAGAAACTCCGACACGCTGCAATCGCCGCGCCGACTCGAGTCCACCGCGCATCTGAGTTTGATCGGTTAGAATTTTCCTCGATTGCCATTCAATCTCGAAAGCACTGTGAAATTTCCGTCGTGCGACGATGTTCGCGGGGGGATTGGCTAGAGCAAGATGGTGGTCGCAAATGGGGCCTAACTCGATTTCAATTCTGATCGTCGATCGCTCGAACGGCTGGGGCGCCAAGCTCAGGGAGCGCCTCGCGAGCCTCAAGCTCGAGATCTATTCCGCCCGCTCTCGTCATGAGGCGGCCGTCTTCGCCACCTCGCATCGCATCGACGTCGCTGTCCTCGACGACGCGACGGACGACTTCACGGCCGACGTCCGCGCCATCCTCAAGGTGCTGGACGTTCCCTACATCTACGGCGCAACCCCGATCAGCGGTTGCAATCTCGTTCGTCTGCATGGCTGCGACGACGAGGTGTACGGCGCGCTCGAAGGCCTTTCGGCCTAGGTCAAGATTCTCATGCTTGCGGCGGCCAGCCACTCCGAGGCGCGGGTCCTGCATATGAATGACATTTTCTTCGGGAGGACGAGTGTCTTCAGCACTGGCGGAGGTCTGCAAGCCGCCCATCGGAAATCCGCTCGAGGCATTTGTTGCAATGCAAAGCTTCCAGGCGCGAAAGTGTGCGCCGCGAAAAAGAAATAGAAGGTTGCCGGCGGGTCGCATTGCGCTATGAATGAGGTCTCGGGGTTGGACTGAATTGATTGTGTCAGCGTCGCGTCGCCCCGGTGCGAAGCTGTCGGATTGGGACTGCAGGCCTTAGCGCCTTGCTCCAAGCGGAATGCGCGACCGCATCGCGCCGCGAGGTACCCACTCATGACCGAGCTCAGAGAGTTCTCCGTTCTTATTGTCGATCGCTCCGCCCGTTTTGGGTCGGCGTTGAGGATGCGCCTGATGCCGCTCGGCATTCGCGTGCACGTCGTCGACTCGCGCTGGGCAGCGCTGAGGTTTGCCGAATCCAAGAGGATTGACGTTGCCGTCGTCGAGTACGCGGTTGACGGCTGGACGGCTGATCTCTGCGAGGCGCTGCGCGAGCGCTGCGTGCCCTATATTTACATGGCGGCGGACGAGGGCGCCGATGACCGCCAACATCGTCACCACGCCAACGAGCAGCGCGAGATAGAGAAGACCCTCGCCACCTGGCTTTGACCTGCCGGTCCAGGCCAGGCGGAATCGGCGCGCAACCCTCGCGGAACCAAGTGTTTCCACCTCGCGTTGGAGCAGAGGAGCCTTTGCCAACTCGAGGAGACGCTATGGTGATGTCGTATCAAAAGCCCAATCCATCCGCAGAGCGGCCACAAGGTTTGCAGGAGAACGTCGAGGACGGTGTGCAGCAGTTGCGGTCGAAGGCCGGAGAGGCCGCGAGCGCGCTGAAGCAGGAGGGTGCCAAGGCGTTGGAGCAGGCCGAGCAGGTGGCCGAGAGCGCCTACAACGCGACCAGCAAATTCATCCGCGACCAGCCGCTTATGGCCTTTGGCATCGTCGCGGGGTTCGCGTTCACGGTCGGCGCCCTTTGGAGGCTTTCGTCCTCCCGGCGCGAGGCGTCCCTTTTCGATCGCCTATCGGATTACGTCGAGCCTCAGTATCGCGCCCTTCGCAAGCGGCTCTAGAGCGACCCTATCAGTCCGAAGCGAGGCTCATTGGTCTGATCAAAATCAGCCATCTTCGCTTCGGACCCTTCGGTCGAAACTGTGGATCGCCGGTTTCGACGGCGCCACTCCGACCGACAACTCTAAGTGCGACGCCTGAAAACATTGGCGGCGACCTATCGGGACCGCTCGTGGATCTCGCCAGGTCGCCGCTGCGTACGCACCAAGGTACGCGGGACCAAATCCCTGGCGCCGGTAGGATTAGAGCGCCAAAACGTTTCAACTCTACAAACACTGTGCGATGGAGCATCGCGTTTCGCGGGCATTACGCCGCATCGCCCGAATGAGGGCCGAGCGGTGGGCGGTCCGCGCCGTCGCCGAGCAGAGCGCCGACGATCGGTACGGTGAGCGCATGCGGCAACACCTTGACGGCCAGCGCCGCCGCCGAGGGTAGCAGGCCTGGGACGATGACCGTACGCCCCCACGCAAATCCCAAGAAGGCGCTGTTCGCCACGCGCTCGGGGCTGATCGCCGGCACCAGCACGCGGTAGCGCGCTCCGTCCGCGCCCATTGCCGCGTGGAAGCCGGTCGCCACCGGCCCCGGTGCCACCGCTGCGACGCGCACGCCGCGCCCGCTGATCTCATGCGCGACGGCCTCGGTGAGCGAGACCACATAAGCCTTGCTCGCATAGTAGGCCGCCTGATTGGGGCCGGGCACAAGCCCCCCGAGGGAGGCCACGTTGAGAATGCCGCCTCGCCCGCGCGCGAGCATTGGCACGAGCGCACGATGCATGAGACGTGTCGCGGCAGTGACGTTGAGCGAGATGAGACGCTCGATGTCCGCCGCATCCAGTGTGTCGAAACGGCCGGAGAGCCCGATCCCCGCGTTGTTGAGCAGAATGTCGCAAAAGAGCCCGTGCCGGTCGAGCTCCGCCTCGATCTGCTCCCAGGCATTCGGTGTCGTGACGTCGAGCGCGAGCGGCACGGCCGCGACATCGTGGGTCGACGCGATCTCGTCAGCTGCGGCGCGAAGCTTCTCGGACTCGCGGGCAAGAAGCAGCAACGGATGGCCCGCGCGTGCGAAGCGCTTGGCAAGCGCGAGTCCGATGCCGCGCGAGGCCCCTGTCACCACTGCCGCCGGCGAGCGGCCGGCAACAGCCGCGATCGCCTCAGGCTTCGGATCGGCGCGCCGCCCGTTCCAGAGATCAAATAATCGCGTGATAGGATCTCGCATGGCATGAATGAGCCTAGAATGAGACATTAAAACAGAATATTGAGACAAAAAGCTGAGGAAAGGAATGAAGAGAGGGGCACGCAACGATGTTGTGGATAACTCATGCCGGGCCGAGTACGATCAGGCATTAGGGCGCAACATGAGAGCGCTCGATCATAGCGATGCCGACCGCCGGAATTGATCGGCTGAGGGGCATCCAGACCAGCTTTCGCTGGTCCACCTTTTGACATGAAACCGGACGACGGGCCCCGCATTCAGTGAAGGGGATCACCTGCTGCTTTGAGGCTCTGGCTAGGCCGGTGCTTCCAAGAGAAATCGGATGACTGTTGGAGGAGCGTACCATGAATGCGAATGCATCTCGATCGCTGTCGGACCAAGGCACTGCCAATCCTGGCGTCGCCTCGCTGGAGACTTGGCTCAACATCAACCGGCCCATGCTGGCTGCCATGACCGAGCTCAACGGACGCCTGCTCGAGCAGATGTCGCGCGCGAACAACGAGTGGATGGGCTTCGTCAATCGCCGCTTGAACGAGGACATGGCTGCCTCGCAGCGCTTCATGGAATGCCGGACGGTGCAGGATCTGTTCACCGCCTACTCCGAGTTCTTCCAGCGCGCGCAGCAGCAGTACCAGGCCGAGTTCCAGTATTTCGCGAGGCTCAACCAGAAAATAGCGGATGAGACCGCGAGCGTGATCAGGACGCATATCGATGAGGCCGAGAGCGCGGCGGGCATCCGTCACTAGGATCAGCGCCGGACCATGATCGCTCGGAACCTGTCAGCCCGAAGCTGAGTGACGCGTCTCCGCTAGGTCTTGTTCAGGTCGCTGCCGATGAAAACCTTGCGAGCGAATGGCGACAGCAGCACGACGATCGCCACGATGGCGAGCGCGGCGAGCGCAATGACCGACGTCTCGTCCGCGCCCGATCCCAGATAGCGCGTGATGATCGCGGCGAGCAGCTCGTACTTCACGACTGCGATCGTGCTCACCACCACACCTGCGAGCTTGACGGCGAGCTCGAGATCTTGGTCGTGGCGCCGGAATGAGAACAAGAGGATCAGCAGCGCCCACGCGCCGAACAGGAAGCTGATCAGCGGCACGATCGGCCGGAAGCCCGTCGTCTGGTGCACCCCGAACAGCGCGTCCGCCGACTGGGCGAAGCCCTGCGCCATGAGCGGGAAGAAGATCATCGCCGCCGCGCCCACCAGCACGCCCACCTCGATGCGCGCGATGTGATCTGGATAGTGGCGGTCCACGTCAGAATGGCGCAGCGTGAGAAGCACGCTGATCGCGAGCAGGACGAACAAAAAGAAAACTTTCAAGGGCAGCAGAACCCTGTGAATCTGCCCCGTCAATGACTGCTGCGCCGGATCGGCATAGAGCGCGTCGATTGCAGACTGATATTTGATCTGCGCCCGGCAGCACTCTGCATCCGTCGAGAGGCGCGGTGTGCTCGAGATCGGAGTCGAGGCGAAACAGAACCGTTTGCGTTCAGGCGTCGCGTCCGCCTCGATCAGCGGCTCGGCCTCGCACTTGCGGATGAACTCCTGCAGCCCGAGCCGGCTATGGCTCACCTCTCCGATCGATCGGATGCCCTCGAGCAGCCCGATGCGCTCGCAGGGCTTGGTCGGCGTGCCGCATCCGGCCGGTTCGCCCTTATCGGCCGCGAGCGTTGCCGGCTTCACGTCCCACACCGAGCGGCTGGGGCTCTCGGCAAGAAAGCTACCGATCGCATAGGAGGCGGCGCCGAGCACGACCAGCCCGACAACGAAGCGTAGCTTCCCGAACGAGATATGCCGCCAATACATGTCGACGAACGTGCACGACGGTAGATAGAAGGCCGCGAGCGCCACCAGCCCGAGCATCGGAAAGAAGAGAAACACGTGGCTGTCGAAGGTCGCGAAGTTGACGCCGTCGACCTCGCCGAACTCCCAGAAGAGGAGCGCGGTCTCGGCGACGAATGTGACGCCGAGCAGGAGATAGGCGACGAACACGAACGCGCGCGCAGCAAACGACATGGACCAAAGTTCCCCGAGTGGTTAGCGAAGGGCGGGCATGAGTATGCCGGAGAGCGTGTCGCAAAGCCTAGAGCATCGGGGCCACACGGTCTGGCCCCGGACGAGTTGTGCTCGCAGCGGGCTCAATCCGGCAACTGCCGCAAGGGATAAGGCCTAACGGCCGCACCTCTCATCCCATGACGAGACTGTGACGGCACGATGTTTTGCCCTGGTGGGTTTTGCCGCCATCACGACGGGCAAGCGGCTCCCGTGTCGGCCCAGGCTCTGATGAGCTCGCCGAACGACCTCTGAGTGCCGGGGGCTGGCTCGCGGCCTCGACCAGGAGACCAGCCCCAGCCGACGAGAGAGTCCTCGGCCATGTGGTGGACGAGCTCGTCCATCGACTTGCCGCCGTTTCGCTTGGGGTCCTTGATCTGCGCACAGATCTCGCCGAGCGACTTGCCGGCCCACGCCATCTCGATCGGCGCAACGTGCCATTTCGGGTGCCCGGGCACCTTGCCGGGGTCGAAGTTGGCTGGTCCATGGCAGGTGGTGCAGCGCATGCCGATGGCCCCGAGCCCATCCTCGCCGCGCACCGCCAGCGGGCTGTGCGGGTGCTGGTCGTCGCCCTGCGTCGGCCGGTTCCCGGCGGGATGGCAGTTGACGCAGCGCGGATGCTGGATGACGCGCCCGGCCTCCGCGAAAAACGCGAGCGACCGCTGGGTCTCGTCCGCAATCCCCGCGAATGCCGAGACCGGCTTCAGGTCCTGCGAGGGGGCCGGCTGCCCGGCAGACACCGAGAGCCCTACAAGGAGGATGGCGAGCGCGGATGCGAGGCTCGGCAGCACGACCTTCATGGACCCTCCTCGAGGAAAGCTTGCGCGGCGTCCGCTAGACAACCGACGACGGGCGAATTGGTTCAATGGGGCCTTGCCATTACGTCCCGATTCTTGCCGGCCCGTAAGGTTTACGGGCTAAGGCCAGACGCGTCTTTTTTGCGCCGTATGTTGGGGTATGCTGGCCCGCGTCGACCGGAGACATCGGATGCGCCTCCTGAGGCGTCAGAGAGAGATCGGCCTTCTCGCGCTGCTTGCGCTTGCGCTGCAGCTTTGCGTGTCTTTTGCCCACGTCCATCCGATCCGCGTAGCTTTGGTGGCCTCCGACCCACGCCTCGCCTGCCGTACGTTCTTCCAGCCGGCCAGCGACCAGACCTGTCCGCCGCTCAAGCGGACCGACGACCAGTGCAGCATCTGCTGGACCGTGGCGCTCACGGGATCGAGCCTTGTTCCCGAGCCGCCCGCGCTGCCCCTCCCTGCTCCCGTTGACGGACGAGAGATCCCGATCGCCGCATGGGCGCTCGACCCGGGGCTCCGCACGCACGCCTTCGAGGCGCGCGGCCCTCCGTCCCTCGTCTGACGCACCGAGATACTTTCAACCATCGAGCCCGCCCTGCGCGCCGCAACCGGCCACGCGCAGGCGATGGGCATAAAGCTCACCGTCTTCGAGGTATCCCATGAAAGCACTTGCAGCCACCGCTATCGCGGCCGCTCTGGCCGCCGCTCCCGCCTTCGCCGTGGAGGAGCATCGCGAGCTCGGGCCCCACGTCCACGGCCACGGCACGCTCAATATCGCCGTCGAGGCGACGCGGGTCTCGATGGAGCTCGAGGTTCCCGGCATGGACATCGTCGGCTTCGAGCACGCGGCCGAGAGCGCCGATCAGAAGGCCGCCGTCGACACGGCGACGAAGGAGCTCGCCGATCCGCTCATGCTCTTCAAGGTGCCCGCCGCCGCTGGCTGCAAGACCGCCGAGGCCAAGGTCGCCGTCGAGTCCGAGCATGAGCACGAGCACGAGCACGAGCAGGGCGCGGCCGATCACGATCACGACGAGCACGAGGGTCACGCCGGCCACAACGAGTTCCACGTCACCTACACGCTCGAATGCGCCAAGCCGGGCGAGCTGACGTCGATCGCGTTCGAATACTTCAAGGCCTTCGCCGGCGCCCACGACCTCACCGTCAACGTCGTCACCGCCAAGGCCCAGAACAGCTATGAGGTGAGCCGCGACAAGCCCGTGCTCGACCTCGGCGGAACCATGTGACCATGAGGCACGAGACCAATCTCGTGCCGGGTGCCGCGAGCGAGTCCCCCGACGTCATCACGATGTCGGGGGTCCGTTTCGCGTGGCCCGGCCGCAACCCTTTCGCGATCGCTGTCGACGCCTTTGCGTTGCGAGCCCGCGAGCGGGTGCTCCTCATCGGCCCGTCGGGTAGTGGGAAGTCTACGTTCCTCAGCCTGATCGCCGGTATCGTAACGCCGCGGGAGGGCCGCCTCGAGGTTCTGGACACGGACCTGGCGAAGCTCTCGAACTCGGCGCGGGATCGCTTTCGCGCCGAGCACATCGGCATCATCTTCCAGATGTTCAACCTCTTGCCCTACGGCTCTGTCGTGGACAACGTGGTGCTGCCATTGAGCTTCTCCGAGAAGCGCCGGCTCCGCGCGAAAGAGCGCGGCAGCACCGAGGCGGAGGCATTGCGCCTGCTCGCGAGCTTGGGTCTCGACACACGCGACATCGAGGGGCTCGCCGCCTCGAGCCTGAGCGTCGGCCAGCAGCAGCGTGTTGCCGCCGCGCGTGCTTTGATCGGCCGGCCCGAGCTCATCGTGGCCGACGAGCCGACGTCCTCGCTCGACCGCAACCGCCAGGCTGCCTTCCTCGACCTGCTGTTCGCCGAGGTCGCGGCGGCCGGCTCCACTCTCATGATGGTGAGTCACGACGAGAGCCTCAGCAGTCGTTTCGACCGCGTGTTGCGGCTCGACGAGATCGCGGTGGCGACGCGGAGGGCCGCGGCATGATCGTTCCCCGTCTCGCGGCCCAATCGTTATGGAACCGGGCGCTCACTGCGACACTCACCGTCCTCGCCATTGCATTGAGCGTCATGCTTCTCCTCGGCGTCGAGAAGGTGCGCACCGGCGCGCGGCAGAGCTTCACCGACACTATCTCGGGCACCGACTTGATCATGGGCGCCCGCAGCGGGTCGATCCAGCTGCTGCTATACTCGGTGTTCCGCATCGGCAACGCCACCAACAACGTGACGTGGCAGAGCTATCAGGACATCGCCAAGCGCCCGGAGGTCGATTGGATCGTGCCGCTCTCGCTCGGCGACAGCCACCGCGGTTTCCGCGTGCTCGGCACCACGCTCGACTATTTCAATCGCTACAAGTATCGGCACGGCCAGCCCATCGCGCTCGAGGGCGGCAAGCTGTTCCACGACCTGTTCGATGTCGTGATCGGGTCCGAGGTGGCCGAGGTCTTGGGCTACAAGGTCGGCGACCGCATCGTCGTGGCGCACGGCCTCGGCAACATCGCCTTCGTCGAGCATGAGGACAAACCGTTCCGAGTCTCTGGCATCCTCGCCAAGACCGGCACGCCCATCGACCGCACACTGCACGTCAGCCTCGAGGCCATCGAGGCGATCCATGTGGACTGGCAGAATGGCATGCCAATGCCCGGCGAGACCATCTCCGCCGACGAGGTGCGCAAGATGCATCTCGAGCCCAAGGCGATCACGGCGGCACTGATTGGCCTCAAGTCCAAGCTTGCGACGTTCAAGACGCAGCGCGCCATCAACGAGTATCGCGAGGAGCCGCTGTCGGCGATCATCCCCGGTGCCGCGCTGCAGGAGCTGTGGAGCCTCGTCAGCACGGCGGAGACGGCGCTGTCGGTGATCTCGGCCATGGTGGTCGCGACCGCGCTCCTCGGCATGGTGACCTCGATCCTGACCACGCTGAACGAGCGCCGTCGCGAGATGGCGATCCTGCGCTCGGTCGGCGCCCGGCCGGCGACCATCCTCGGCCTGCTAACCGTGGAGGCAGCCTTCTTGACCACAACGGGTGTCGCGCTCGGCGCAGCGCTTCTTTATGCGGCATTGTTCGCTCTGCGCCCGATCGTCGATCGCGTGTACGGCCTGCAGCTCGGCATCGATCCGCCCTCCGCAAGCGAGCTCGAGACGCTGGGTGCGATCGTGCTGGCCGGCATCGTCGCCGGCCTCGTTCCCGCGCTGCGCGCCTATCGGCTGTCGGTCGCCGACGGCATGACGGTCCGGACCTAGGAGAGACATCGAGATGGACAGACGAGAGTTCACGCAATGGGGGCTCGCCGCGCTGGCCGCTGGCGTGGCGGCCGACGCCTTCGGCGGCACCGACCCGAGGCAGCTCAAATGGGCCGAGCTCGTCCCGGTCGGCCTGCCGCCCGCGGAGAGGAACAAGACGTTCTTCTCCGGCGTCCAGCCGAAGAGTGACGACGGCGCGCCACCCCCGCCTCCCCTCCCCGAAGGCAAGTTCATGCAGTTGAAGCGGCGCCAGCCAGGGAGTGACAGGCCGCCGGCCGTCGTCACCGAGCTCAACGGCCAGCGCGTGAAGATCGGCGGCTATGTGGTGCCGCTGGATTTCGAGGCGACGACCATCAGGGAATTTCTCCTCGTTCCCTTCGTCGGCGCCTGCATCCACGTGCCTCCGCCCCCGGCGAACCAGATCATTTACGTCAAGGCCACGAATGGACTGGAGATCTCCGGCTCCTTCGATCCGGTCTCGGTCGTAGGCACGATCAAGACCGAGACGGCATTCACCGGACTGGCCGACGCCGGCTACACCCTCGACGCAGAGACCGTAGAACTCATTCCACAGTAAAATCTGTTGGCAAGGACGACGTCGGACTGACGGCAGTTAACGGCCCTGGTAAACGGTATTGAACAAAGTTTGCGGTTGTTGTTCCGGACCGCGATGGAGGCAAAGATGCGCTTCTTCGTGCAGATTGCAGTACTGGTGCTGGCGTCCATTTCCCTTGCAGACATCATTACCCATGCTGGACAGGGCATGTGGCTGGCCCAACCCGGCAAGGTGCTGATGTGGTATGGGATCGCCATCAGCGCATTCGTGCTGTTCTGGAACCTGCACTCTCCGGACATGAGCAAAATCCTCGGTCGCATCCATCGAGCAGCCGCACGCGGCGATCGCTGAGGACACGGCTGAGGCGGTGCTCGCGCGCGCATCGAAATAAGTTTCATCGGAGCGTCTTGGCCACGCGCCGGCTTGAAACTCCGGGCGGCATGCATAGATGAAGCCTGGGCGCGAATGGCCAAGCTTGATCTCCCCGTCACTTGGTCGTGCCCGACGCGCCGGGATCACCCTGACCGGCGCATGCGCGATTGCGCGCATATAGGCGCCCAACCTCTTCCCCCGGAGGTTGGGCGCTTTTCGTTGAGACTGTCCGATTGCTCGAGGGCGCTTCCGCCATCCGATCGCAATTGGGCTTGCTCGGCCGGTCGGCCCGATTAGTTTGGGCAGCGGCGCTCAAGGGATAAATCATGGCAACGGCAGCTTCCGACGAAGAGTACATCGCAGCCATCGGCCGCGCGGCTGACGGCGAGGTGCAGGGTGAGGTCATCTTCCGTCGCCTGGCCGAGCAGGCCGGCTCCGAGCATCGCCACAAGCTCGATGCGCTGGCCGAGCTCGAGGTGCGGACCGGACACGAGCTCGACGCTCTGGTGCGCCGTTACGGCATCGCGATCAGCCCAACCAACAAAGCGCGCGCCGAGGAGCGCGCGAGAAAATACGATGGCATGGGGTTCCATGACATCCTGGCCGAATGGTCGACCTGGATTCCGGGCTACGTGACCCTCTACGACAGCCTCGCCGAGCAGGCCCGCCCCGCCGACAGGGGGGCGTTGGCATTCCTGTCTGCCCACGAGAGGGCTATCGACAAATTCATCACGCTCGAACTCGCCGGCCGCTCAGACGAGGCCATTGCCGAGATCAAGGCTCTCCTCGAGGCCTGACGGCGCGTGCGATCTCGACCTGTTCGAAATCCGAGATCTCCGGCAGACCAGCGGCGGACAGCGTGTCGTCCTTGACGACGTGAACCACCTGCAGCCCCGCGGCCCGCGCGGCCTCGAGCTCCTTCGCGCTATCGGAGAAGAAGATCACGCGGCCGGGCGCGGCCCCGATCTGCTCCACGATCCGGGCATAGGAGGTGGCCTCCACCTTGGGGCCGATGTCGGTGTCGTAGTGGCCGGAGAACATCGGGCGCAGGTCGCCGGCGACGCTGTGCGCGAAGAACAGGAGCTGCGCCTTGAGCGAGCCCGAGGAGTAGATGTAGAGCTTGAGGCCCGCGTCTCTCCAGCGTGCAAACGCGGCCAGCGCATCCGGGAAGATTGGCGCCTTGAACGCTCCGTCCCTGTAGCCCTTGTCCCAGATCAGGCCCTGGAGCTTTTTGAGCGGCGGCACCTTCTCGTCGCGATCCTGCCACCCCGCGAGCGCGGCGAGCGCGTCACCCCCGCCCGCCAGCTCGGAGGCATGCTTGAGGATGGGCGCGACCTCGGTATCGTTGGCATGCTCGGCAACGAAGCCCGCGAGCCGCGCGCGCGCATAGGAAAACAGCACGTCGCGAACGAACGTGACCGGGCTGATCGTGCCCTCGATGTCGAGCAGCACGACGTCACCCTCGAGGGCGAGCACCGCTGGCACGTCCCGGCCGTCCGTCGCAGCACCGTGCGCCATGCTCACGCGGCTTTGAAGTTCGGAACGCCGTCCGCGATGGTGTCGCCGGTGTAGTGAGCCACCCAGCCCTTGACGTCGGTGAAGAGGCGGATCACCGTGAAGTTGCCCTCGGTTCCGCCGTCGAACCAGTGCTTGGTGCCGACCGGAACGCTGAGCAGGTCGTCGGCCGTGCCGACCACCTGGTAGACTTTGTCGCCGACATGCAGGTAGAAGGCGCCGCTGCCCTCGACGAAGAAGCGCACCTCGTCCTCGTCATGCGTGTGCTCGGACAGGAACTTCTGGCGCAGCGCCGGCCAGTTCGGGTTGCCGGGGCGCACGTGGATGACATCGGCATTGGCATAGCCGCGCTCGGATTTTAGGCGGTCGATCTGCGGCTTGTAGGCCAGGAGTATCTCATCCGAGGTGCTCTCGGCCGAGAGCGGCGTCGCCGCCTTCCAGCGCTCGATGTTGGCTCCGGTGGGCGCCAGCTCCGCGATGATCTTGTCGAAATCGGTTGTGTCGAGCAGCACGTTGGCGGGGTTGTCCGCCGCGTAGACGATGAGCTGTGTCATGGTTTGTAGCTCCTGAGTGCGAGGATCTGGCTGAAGAGGACTTCCAATGCCTCGAGATGGCGGGCGGCCTCGGCCGCGCTCCGGCCCCAGGCATAGAGACCGTGACCGGCGAGCAGGTAGCCCGGCGCGGAAATGCAGCCACGCGGTGCAGGCCGTGCCAGCCGCTTGGCGACGCGATGCGAGAGCGCCTCGACGTCCTGGTCGTTGGCGAACACGGGAACGTCCACCGTCGCCTCGTGCGTCGTCACGCCGGCGAGCGCCTTCTCGAGCTCCCAGCCGCGGATCCGCACCGATCTCTTGGTGGCGTGCGCGCGGCCGATGACGGTGGCGGCCGGGGCATGCGTGTGGAAGATCGCGTTGATGCTGGGCTCGTCCTCGTAGAGGCGCACGTGCAGCGCCGCCTCGGCCGACGAGCCGGGGAGCAGCGGGCGCTCGATGTCCTGGATGAGAATGTCGGCGGGCGTGAGCGCGCCCTTGTCGACGCCGCTGCGCGTGATGGCGATGCGCGTCTTGTCGATGCGGACCGAGAAGTTGCCGGAGGTGGCCGGCACCCAGTGGCGCGCGGATGCGGCCCGGCCCGCGGCGATCACCTGATCCACCGCGCCCGTGACCCGATCGTCCGTTCCAAGTGCCAAGGCCACTGTCATGCGCGGCATCGTTCACTGCTTTTGTGATAGTTCGATGAAACTTGCCTTGACCCGGCGTGCGGCACAACGGGAAAGAAGCGCCACCCCCCATTTCCCTGAGAAAGAAAGCGGAATTCCATGCGCTAACGTCGCCAGCGCCGGCCTAGACGTTGTGGCGGCGGGCCTCCGGCCAAAGGATGCGAGGTCTCGGCCTTTCAATTCAGCGGCGCGCGGAGCGTGGCCTTGGTGCCGACGGAGTGGAAGTCCTCCGATCCGATGCCGTCGTAGCTGCCGGAGACGTCGAGGACGAGGTCGCGCGGCAGCTGCGCCTTGAGCCCCACCTCGACGCGGCCGCGCACCTCCTAAGGAAGACGCACTGAGCAAATGCAGTCTCGCCCGTTGCCGCGCGGCCGCCACGAAGGAAGACGGCGGGGCGACGAGATCCGACGCCGTCGAGCGGAACGGGATGAGCATAAGGAGAGACAATCTGCTGCGGAAATCCGCACGCCTCATGTCACAATATGTACAAGGCGGCCGCCTATGAGACCGTGTGTTTTGAAACGCCAAGTCTTCAATCGAGATGCCAAAGGTGAGTCGCTTGGCGCCGGCCAATGTCAGATGTCCGGGCATCGAAGCCAATTGTTCATGCGAGCCCGCTCGGCATCTCGTATTCGGCCTGATCCCAGCCCTCGCCGTCGCCATTTTGCCGAGCCTTGCCCCGACCGCGGCTGTCGCTCTTCCATTGCGCGCGAAGGTCGAGATCGCGGGCGCCGTGCGAAGCATCGCGGCCGACGCATGTGGCGAGCCCGATGTTTCCCTGAGCCCCGAGGCCGGCGGTCTCACCCGCATCTCCGTCGCGTCATTATGCAGGGCGGGTGAGATCGTCAGCGTCACCTACGCCGAGGCGACGCTCGTCGAGCGCCTCGACGCGTCCGGTCACGCCAAGATCACGCTCGATTGCTTTGCGGGTGAGGCGGCGCCGGTCGCGATCGCCTTCGAGGATGGCACGAGCGTGACGCGCGAGCCCGTCACCGACGACCTTCAGAGATATTCCAAAGTCGCCATCCTTTGGTCGAGCAGCGTCGACCTCGACCTGCATGCCTTCGAGTATGCCGCCGCGGCAACTGACCCTGGCCACGTCTGGTCCGGCGCTCCGTCGTCATTTGCCGAAGCGGAGGCGCGCGCCAGGCAGGAGAAGCGCGGGCACGGCTTCTTGAGCACCGCGGGCGCAGGCCGTGCCATAGGCATGAACGTCGAGGTCTACACCTTCGTCCACTTCCCGCGCGAGAGAGCTGCCGGCGTGAAAATGGGCGTCGACTTTATGTCGCGCGGGGCACGCGCCGAAGGCGAGTACTGCGGCACCGGCCGCTACGCCGAGCTTCAGTTCAAGGCCTACGTCCTCGAGCGCGGCCGCGTTGCAAGGGCGCTTGATCTGGCCTTCGCCAGTCTGCCTTGCGGCACCGACATCAGCGATGCGGCGAGGATCAACTCGAGACTGATCCCTGAGCTAACCGTCCGGGAGTAGCGTGATGCAGCGACGCATGTTGGGGTCTTGTCTGAGGGTTGCGGCTGTCGTCGTCGCCATCTCCGCGAGCGGGGCTGCTCGGAGCGCCGAAGGCGAGGGCGCGCCCGAGGCGTTCGTCATCCAGGGCTCCAACACCATCGGCGCCCGCCTCATGCCGGCGCTCGTCGAGGCCTTCGCCAGCTCCATCGGGGCTAAGCCCGTCACGCTCGTCGGCAATCAGCCGGAGGAGGTCGCGATCCGCTTGCAGACGCAGGCCGGCGGCACGCTTGCCTCTATCGGAGTGCACGCGCACGGCTCCGGAACGGCCGTCCCGGGCCTGATCAAGAAGGAGGCTTTGCTCGGCATGCTGTCGCGCCCCATCGACGCCAAGGAGATCGAGGCGCTCAAGGCTGCGGGCATCGCCGACTTGCGTGGAACGGAGGCCGAGCACGTGCTCGCCCTCGACGGCGTGCTCGTCCTCACCGCGCCCGACAATCCGCTCCGCTCCCTGTCGCTCGATCAGCTTGCCAAGATCTTCTCGGGTAGCGTCACCGACTGGTCGGCCGTCGGCGGGCGCGCCGGGCCGATCCAGGTCTATGCCCGTGACGAGAAGTCGGGGACCTTCGACACCTTCAATGCCCTGGTGCTGAAGCCGCGCAAGGTCATCCTCACGGCCACAGCGCGCCGGTTCGAATCGAGCGAGGAGCTGTCGGATACGGTCGCGCGCGACACAAACGGCATCGGCTTCGTCGGCTTTGCCTATCTGCGCAACGCCAGGGCATTGGAGATTGCCGACGACTGCGGCATCGCCTATGCGCCGACGGTGTTCAACGTGAAGACGGAGCAGTACCCGCTCTCGCGCCGGCTTTTCCTCTATGGCACTGGAATCCCCGCCGGGTCGGTCGCGGCGCGGCTGGTCGAGTTCGTTGCGTCCCCTGCCGCGCAGGATGTGATCCGCGAGGAGGGGTTCATCGACCAGAGCATCGATCTCCTCGACGACCATGAGCAAGCCATGCGTCTCGCCGACGGACTGATAGGTCTCGACTCCGACGCGGATGCGGCCGCGCTGCGGGACCTGGCGGCAAGTCTCAAGCACAGCTCGCGGATGTCGACGACGCTGATGTTCCGTCTGTCCTCGAGCAAGCTCGACAGCAAGTCGGGGGCGGACATCGGCCGCATCGCCGACTACGTTCGCGATCTGCGCAAGACCAATCCGGCGAAGACGATCATCCTGGCCGGCTTCACGGATGCGGTCGGCGGCTTCTACGCCAACCGGGCGCTGTCGCAGGCGCGCGCCGAGCAGATCCGGGGAGACCTGCTGCGCGTGCTAGGCCCGGAGGTTCCCCCCACGGCGGTCGTTGCCCACGGCTACAGCAACCTCCTGCCGACGAGCTGCAACACCTCGAAAGAGGGCCGCAACCGCAACCGCCGCGTCGAGGTTTGGGTGAAGTAGTAGATTGCCGCCCCGACGGAGATACCTGATCGAGCTCTAGCGACCCGCGTTGAGGTTTTGAAGCCGCTTGCCGGCGGCGTCGACTCCGAGCTCACTGGCGCGGGCGTACCAGCGCAAGGCGAGCTCCGCGTTCGGCCGCACGTCCGCACCTTGCCGGGGGGCGCCCGCGGCTCCGTCGTACGTGCTCGCGAGCGCGAAGGCCGCTTCGCCATTGCCGAGGTCTGCGGCGCGCTCGAGCAGGAGCTGCGCGGCATTGACGTTGCCGCGGCTCAGCATCGTCAGGCCCCTGCGCAGAAATTGCGAGGCGTCGAGCTCGACGAGGGCGGCTTGCGCGGTGTCGGTCTGCGCGGCGGGCTGCGTCGTCGCGGCGTCGGAGGGGAGCGGCGGCACGGACGCGATTGCCGGCGCCGAAGGTTGCTCCGCCGTAGCCGGAGGCGGGGGCTCGGCCGCGGTGGGCGGCTCCGTCGGCGCGGCTACAATGATCTCCTGCTTCGCGGCCGTGCTCGCCACCGCACCGACGGAGGACGCGTCGGCGGCTGCGATTGGCGGCGTCTGTGTCTGCGTCTGCGGTGGGGCCGCCGCCGGGGTTTCGGCTGACACGATGGCTGGCTTGCCCTGCACCGGGGCGGCTTGCCCCGGCGCGAGTGGGGGCTCCGCACCCTTGACGAAGGGCCGAATGGGGGCGTCGTTGAGCAGCAGCACGACCACGCTCAGAGAGACGATGAGGCTGACGAGCCCGGCGAGCACGACCGTGCGCACGGCCGTTGCCTTGGGAACGGTCGTGGCCGTCGCCGTGTGCACCGGAGCAGGGCTCGCAACGGGCACAGGCAGGGCGGTGGAGAAGTGCGTCTTGTCCAACCGCCGCAGAAGGCGCTTGATCTCGTTTAGGTTTGCGGAATCCTGGTCCGCCATGGCCGCCGCTCTTTGAGGATTGCGTTGCTTCTTGGCCCGGCCGATCGACGCGATCGTGACGGATCGAGCACTCGATGACGAAATCACACCCACGTGGCGCGTTTGCGACTGCCGCCTGCGGCGCGTCAGCGACAAAGTGAGCCCGAAGGGCTCGAGAGCAAGGCGACCAGGCGCCAGCGCCGCCTCCGCGGAGCGCCTTCCATGGGAGCATGGCTTCGCCAGGACGGCGCGTGAGCGACAAATTGGCGGAGAGAGTGGGATTCGAACCCACGAGACGGTTGCCCGCCTACACGCGTTCCAGGCGTGCGCCTTCAACCACTCGGCCATCTCTCCGCAACGCCGACGCCTCCTCTCCGGACCGCGATCGGCCAGCGAGGGCGGTCAGGACAGGCATCGGTGCTTTCCCCGGCGGTGCGCGAATCGGCGAGATTCGGGCGCCGCCATCGTCCAGAGCGGCGCACTATACTAAGAACCGTCTGGCTGGCAACCCGGGGGATCAGGCGCGCCCCCGTCATCTTTTCCGCGCCATGTGCTAGACCATGGTCGCGTCGGACCCTATCAGTCCGAAGCGTGAATCATCGGTCTCATGAGAGATCCAGAGCGTCCGATCCGATTCTCTCGGCACGCCGGATGCTTTAGAGACGGAGCGTCGCACCCTAGCCTTGAGGCCCCCGCCGCCATGGCCGTCTTCCGCTTCCTCGCCGCCGTTTTCCTGCTGGCCGCCACCATCGCCCTCGTGAGCGATGCGACGCCAGCGGTCTATGGCGCCGGCGAGTTCACCGCCACCTCGCTCGCCGGCCATTGGGCCGACATGGCGCCGAGCTCGCTCGAGGCAGCTAAGAAGGCGGTGACCGGCTTTGCCCCGGTGCTCTGGAGCGGCGTGGTCGGCCCGGTGCTGGCGCTCCCCACCTTCGTGCTTTTCGGCCTGCTCGCGCTTGGCAGCGGATTTCTCGGCCGCCGTCGCCGCGCCGTGCGCATCTTCGTCAACTGATCCAGCGCCCCCTCTCTCGCTGCCTCTTTCCCAGCGGGCCGCTCCCCCATGCGTTCCCGGAAGGCGCGGCCGGCAAGGTCGCGGCTGACCGGGATCTTCCCCTTGGAAGCTCCGGCACGGACGCTCAATACCAATGGGCAAGATCCCGGATAACCGCGCCTGGCGCGGCCTCCGGGACGGCAATGGGAAGGGCCGCCGGCCTTAGTTCTTCACGGGCTTGGCCGGCGTCGCCGACGTCGGCGCGAGCTTGCCGTCGATGGTCACGGAGGCAGCCGTCTGCCCGATCGGCGTCTCGCTCGCGAAGTCATCCACGATGCCGATCGCCATCAGCACCACGAGCGCGCCGACCAGCCCCATCACGACGTTGTGGTGCGATTGGTTCAAGGCCGCGATCTGAGCTTCGTCCACGGTGTCGACCACGTTTACGCCGCCGGTCGACTTGAACCCGAAGAACTTGCGCCGGAACGAGCGGCGTACGTTGCCGCGGTCGATCAGGGGCAGGCGCGCGCGATCGGCGATCTGCTTGGCGATCTCGGGATAGGGCAGGCACGGGTCGACGTTGGCTTCGCTCACGTAGCCGATTGGAATCGACTTCTCGTCCTTGGTGACGATCCGCGCACCCTTGAGAAGCACCGGCACGATCGAGCCGCCGTAGATCTCGCGCCGGGTCTCCACCGATTGGATCTGGTCGTAGGGCACGTCGTAGCTCTTGTAGAAGAGCATCGGCGTCGGCCCGCGGCCCGAAGGAAGCGTCATCTTCACTGACGCGTCGCCGAGCTCGATGCGCGCGCGGATCGAGAACAGGAGCTCGATCAGGATCAGCAGCATCAGAACGGCGAATACCGAGCCCATGACGAGGACGCCGATGGCGTCGGTGATCTGGCCGTGCGTGAGGCGCATGTAGAACATCGCCGGCAGGCTGGCGAAGAAGGGCAGCAGGATCAGAAAAACGAACGAGAAGAATGTCTTGCGCCCGCCACCGACCGCATAGACGATCGGCTTGTGCCTGCCGTCGGCGCCCGCGCCGCTAGCCGCCTGAGCTTCCGCCATTCCTGAACTCCCCCTTACGCGCCGTCCCTGGACCGAGCTTCGGTCTCCGTTGGGCGTCATCTTAGCCCGCCTTGGCGAAGGGAGTCACGGGGGCAAGCGCCGACCGCCTGTCTCGCCGAGACCTTCCTCGTGCCATGGTTATCCTCGAAATGTGACGGTGGATCACACCCGGTTTCCCGCAAGGCGACCTATGAAAGCGACCTCTTACCCCGCCCTGATCCTCGCTCCTTTGGGCCTTCTCTCGGGCGCGCTCGGCACGCTTGCCCTCGGCGTCGGCATTGGCCAGGCACCGGCCCCGGGCCTCTACATGATCCTCGCCGGCTTATGGTTTGGCCTGGTTGTCGCCCTCGCGGTTTGGGCATGGGGGATGCGCTCGCTCGGCGCGGCGGCGACCGCCCTCGTTGCCACTTGGGTCGCCTGGGAGCTGGCCGTCAATCTCGCCATGCAGATCCAGGGAAGCTGGCTCAAGGGCGGAGCTTTTCCCCCGCTCGTGGTGGATTACATCAGTGGATTTGCGGCCGGCGCCCTTGGCGCGTTCGTGACCTGGGCCGGCGCCGCCGCCTCGGCCGCCGCGTTGCGGAGCGCGGGCTCGGCAGTCGCCGTCACCCTCACCGGAGCGCTCTTCGGCCTGCTGCTGCCATGGACAAACCACTACGACACGGGAGCCGTGCTGCTCCTGCCGTGGCAGGCTGCCGTGGCCGCCATGCTGGGGTTTGGCCTGTCCCGCAAGTCCCAGACGGCAATCGTCTCAGGTGGACGCGTGCCGCCTCAGTCGAGCCGCTCGACCACAGCGGGACGTAGAGTGAGAATATCGTCTGAAACATCGATGATCGGGCTGTAGAAGAACCCGCCCCGCTCGATCGCGTAGGACGCCCCCACCCTTACCTTCAGCGCGGAGTCGGACACCCACTCCATCGCATCGATACGGCTCCGGTCGAATTTCTCTTCCGTTGCGGCGGGTTCGATTTTGCGGATGGCCTCGAGCGCCGCGCGCTCGATCTCCTCTCCGAATTGATCCCGTGCCTTCTTCAGGATCCGCCCGTCTTTGAGCGAGAGGATCCATACGCAATCGCCCCCGTTGGCCCAGCGATTGTTGAACGCCACCCATTGTCCACCCGGGCTCCAGACCTGCTCGAGCAATGTCCCCGATATGGGATGGCGCGCGATCTCCTTCGTCCCGTCGAGCAGAACGATGGCGTGATCCTCGTCCTCCGCAGCGCCCGGCATGACCTCTTCCCGGAGATTGAGCGTGTATCTCCCGCCGGGCGAGGTCTCCTGGGACGAGCCTGCGGACAGCGCGCCGGACAGCATCGCCGGGAGCGCCACCAGTGCGATCATCCACGTGCGGCAAGGAGAGGGCTTCAGCGCAAGCATGGCCGGGCCTCGGTTGAGCAAGCGACAGCATTCCGCTTGAATTGGCGCACAAAGACGATTTCTCGGCAAGGCGACAACCTCAAATCCAGGCTATGTCGAGCGTGCCGTCACCGACACCGTGGCGATCCGCGACCGCAATCGTTTCGCTGCGAACGTTACGAATTGGCGCACGTGCGGCTTCGGCTGGCGGACTGTCCGCTGCACGAGATGCACCGGGATAGCCGTGTCGTCGAACGCGGGGAGGATCTCTCGGAGCCGCCCGCGCTGAAGCGCGTCCTGAGCCTGATATGAGAGAACGCGTACGATCCCGAGCCCCGCGGCCGCGGCATCGATGGCAGCCTCGGCCGAGTTCACGGCCAGCCTGAGCTTGACCCGCGCCACACGCCGCCCGTGCTTCGCGCTCTTGAAGATCCAGCGTCCGCCGCCTGCCAGATTGGAGAAGCCGATGCAATCGTGGCTCGCCAGTGCGGCCGGAGTGTCGGGCAGTCCGGTCTTCTTGAGATAGGACGGAGCTGCGCAGGTCACGAGCCCGAGCGTGCCGATGCGTGTGGCGATGAGCGAAGAGTCGGGAAGCGCTCCGATACGCAACGCGATGTCGATGCCTTCCTCGGCAAGGTCGACGACACGATCGACGAGCTGCAGCCTGAGATCCAACGCTGGGTGCTCGGCGAGGAAGGAGGCAATGACCGGGAGCAGGTGGAGCCGGCCGAAAACCACGGGCGCCGTCATGGCAAGCTCACCCGCGAGCGCATCCTCCCTGCCGCCGATGCGGCTCTCGGCTGCCTCGAGCTCATCGAACACGCGCCGGCACGCCTCGAGGTACGCCCGCCCCGCGTCGGTGAGCGCCATGTGCCGCGTCGTCCGCGTGAGGAGGGCCGCGCCGACGTGGCCTTCGAGCGCGGTGATGAGTCGGCTCACGGTCGTGAGCGGCTCCCCGAGCCGGCGCGCCCCAGCGGAGAGGCTGCCGCCTCCGGCAACCGCCATGAACACGCTCATCGCCCGCAGCCGATCCATGGCCATTCTCCCGAAAAACGGAAAGATGATTGCCGATCTTACCGGCTACCGGGGGCGGCTGGAAGCGCCGATGTTTCTGCAACAGATTTGGCCCCCAATGCAGGAGAGAACTGCCCATGCCGACGCTTTATGACCTCGAGCTATCCGGCAACTGCTACAAGGTCCGGCTCCTCTCGGCACTGCTGGGTGTGCCCCTTGAGATTGCGCCCGTGGACTTCCTCGCCGGAGCCCATAAGAAAAGCCCGCTGATCGAGCTCAATCCGTTCGGGGAGATCCCCGTGTTCGTCGACGGGGAGGTGGTGCTGCGCGACAGCCAGGCGATCCTCGTCTACATCGCGCGCAAATGGGGCGGCGAGGCGTGGCTGCCGACCGACGCGGCCTCGCTCGCGACGGTAACGCAGTGGTTGATGGTCGCGGAGAACGAGATCGCGCGCGGTCCGAACGATGCGCGCTTGCACGACAAGTTCGGGGTGGCGCTCGACGTCGGCGCCGCCCGCGAGAAGTCCGCGCACATCCTCGGCATCCTGGAACGCCAGCTCGCCGATCGCGACTGGCTCGCCCTGTCCCGGCCCACCGTCGCCGACATTGCCTGCATGCCCTATGTCGCCTTGAGCCACGAAGGCGGCGTTCGCCTCGATCCCTATCCGCGCGTTCGGGCGTGGGTCCAGCGCATGAAGGCCCTGCCGGGCTTCGTCGGCATGCCGGCGATCTAGATCATCGGTCGAATGGAAGACCAATTGCAGGAGATCGTCATGGCCCGCTACGCGTCAGACATCGCCTTCTCGCCAGCGGTCAAGGCGGAGCAGGAGCGCCGCGGCTCGCGCGAGCAGTATCACCGCGTGGAATCCGGCCAGGGGTGGCCGACAACGGTCACTCCGGAGCTCGCGCAGTTCATCGCCGGCATGCGGTCGTTCTACCTCGCGACGGCAAGCGCCGACGGACAGCCGTACATCCAGCATCGCGGCGGCCCGGCCGGCTTCCTGAAGCCGATCGGCGAGCGCACGCTGGCTTTCGCCGACTACCGCGGCAACCGTCAGTACATCACCGCGGGCAACCTGGCTGAGAACCCGCGGGCGTTCATCTTCCTCATGGACTATGCACGCCGCGTCCGCGTGAAGCTCTGGGGCACGGCCCGAATCGTCGAGGACGACCCGGCCCTGCTCGCAGGGCTCGCGGACCCCGGCTACCGCGCGGTGCCCGAGCGCGCCATCGTGTTCACGCTCGAGGCCTGGGACCGAAACTGCCCGCAGCACATCCCCCAGCTCGTGGCCATCGAGGATGCGGCCGCCGCCATGGCCGGCATCGAGAAGCGCGTTGCCGACCTCGAGGCCGAGAACGCCCGCCTCAAGACCGAGCTACGTTCTCGCGCCTAGGTCCTGCCGCGGACTTGATCCAGGAGGGACGGGCTATCGTCAGGTGTCCGTGCGCAGGATCGTGCACGTAAGCCCGGTAGCCCGTCTCGTGCTCGGCTGAGCCGCCAAAATTCAGACGATCGGCTGTCGGAGCGTCGTATGCGATGCTCTGACCGCGGAGCCGATCGCCGTTCGGAGGGTTTGGGCCCAAGCGCTTGGCGTGGTACATGGAGGCGAGTGGGCGTGGGAAGAGCGCATGTCGAAAATGATGAGGTCGTGTCTCGTTGCTGCGTTGGCAGTCGGCATCGCGACGGCGCCGCTGGCGGCCGTCGCCAAGGAGTTTTCTTTCAGCGAGAAGGCCAACGACCGCCTCGCCAAGAAGCTGGGCATCCCGATCTATTTCTCGCTGCCCACGAGCACCTGGGCCGAGCTGCCGAAGAGCATCAACACCACCGACATCCTCCTCGACTGGAAGCATCCGGACGCGATCAAGTCCGGAAGCGACGCCGGCTTGAGGCTCGTGGTGACACCGCGCTCAGGGATGTCGGCCCGCCTCGCCAAGAGCGGCATCTTCCAGACCGGCGACCTGTTGCTTTCGTTCCGTCCCGAGTGGGGCGGGGCCGGCGCCTATCCCAATGTGCAGATGGGCATCAGCCACACTGGCCTCGCCTACATCAAGGACGGTAAGCTCCGCAACATCGACAATCCTCTGAACGGGGAGTACATCGGGCCGAACGATCTTGCGAGCGCCCACTACAAGGATTTGAAATTCATCCATGTCGTGCGCCCGCGCGGCTTGACGGATGTGGAGCGTGCGAACCTCGTTGCCTGGGCCACACGGCTCAACAACAGCGCGAGCAAGGTCTATCCCTCGGAGATCAAGTTCAACGACAACTACAACGCGCCCAAGTACAAGTCGGGACATTCGCTCGACTTCGTGCAGCACCTGGCGCAGATCGCGCTTGGCCAGCACCCCTCGGGCAACCTCGATGTCTACTGCTCCGAGTTCGCTTGGTCCCTGCTTGCGCTGCGCGACTGCGATCCTGATAAGTCTGCCGACGACTTCAAGGCCAGCCGCGTGCCGACATGCGTGAAGCCTGCGCTGGAGCCGCTCGAGGCCACGGGCAACAACATCACCCGTGGCGGCCGCTCCGCCGAGATCGGGCTCGCGGACGGACCCCTCACCGTCATCAACGGCCTCAAAATCTCGAAGGCGGAGAAAGCCGATCTCTTGACCTCGGTTTTCATTGAGAATCCGAACGGCCTCGAGAGGATGTCGGAGGGTCATCGCAAGGTGGCGCTCGAGATGCAGCCCAAATTCGAAAAGCTTAAGGACTACTACCTTGGCGTCAGCGGCGGCTCGGTGGTCCAGAGGCTGCGGGCGCGCCTTATCCGGAGCTCATTCAATTTCGCGATCCCCGAGAACTATTCGCCGACCTCGTACCTCCTGAATACGCTGCTGCCGGCCGACAACGTCAATCGCACGATGGACTACGTTGCGACCATCGTGATCGAGTAGTTGGCGAGGCACGCCAGGGAATAGGGCAATGAATCGCAGGCAACTTATGATCGCGGGCCTCGTGGCTCCCCTGGCGCGCGCCATCCCGTCCCTCGCCGGAGACCGCACGGCCGTGCCCCTCGGCGACATGCACAGCCATCTGTTCTTCGTCGGCCCGCGCCCCGCTGACACCCAGCCGCTCGGCCGCAACATGCGCGCGGGCGGCGCCGCGCTGGTCGCATGGGCGCTGGTGGCCGATCAGCCGTGGCTCACCATTGCACCGGGCGGCTTCAAGCAGGACGGCACGCCGAGCGCGACAGTCGCCGTCAAGTGGCTGCATGAGGAGCTCACCCGCATCACGGCGCACGTCAAGGAGCAGGATCTCAAGATCGTCCGCGAGGGCGCCGATATCGACCGCGCGCTGGCCGGCGATCCGCATGTGGTGCTCTCTGCCGAGGGCGCCAGTTTCGCCGATGAGGACGTCGCAGAGATAAAGACAGCCTACGATCTCGGCATCCGCCAGATCCAGCTCGTGCACTACGTCAGGAACCCTATCGCCGATTTTCAGACCGAGCCGCCGCACCACAAGGGCCTCTCCGACTACGGCAAGACTGTCCTCGCCGAATGCAATCGCCTGGGCATTCTGGTCGATCTTGCCCACTGCACGGATGCGTGCGTGCGGGACGCGCTCGAGATCGCCAAGGCCCCGGTCGTCTGGTCGCACAGCTCGGTAACGCGCGAAGGGACGCCCAATTGGAAGCTGCCGGTCTGGCAGGCGCGGCAATTGAGATTCGAGACCGCCAAGGCGATCGCAGACAAGGGAGGCGTGATAGGCCTATGGGCACTCGGCTCCGACGTCGGCAAGACCCCGCAAAGCTACGCCAAGCGCATCGCCGAGATGGCGGACTGGCTCGGCGAGGATCATGTTGCCTTCGGCACCGACATGAACGCGCTGGCGAAGCCTGCCATCGCAAGCTACTCGGACCTGCGCAAAGCCGTCCAGGACCTCGAGCAGCTGCAACCGGCGTCGGGTCACGTGAGGAAGATCGCGATCGGCAACTACGCGCGGGTTCTCGCCGCAGCGTTCGCGGCGCGCACCGCGTAGCTCACGGGGCTTTGCTTGCCTCGCCCCGAACCTTGAGGGCCGCGCGCACCCAGAGCGCAAGAAACACGACGAGAAGAAGAAGGAATGGAACGTTGATGTAGCCATCCACCGTTGCGGCGGTTGCTGCATCGACAAGCCCGAAATGAGCGACGAGCTTCGAGACGGCGATCGCGATCACGGTCAGAAGAAACAGGTTGCCCGCGAGATTGAGGTATTTCTCGGCATTGTAGTACTTGGTGAGGAAGGTGTTCTGGGGCGGCGGCGAGCCCGCGACGAGCGACCCGATCACGATCGGCAGCAGCAGCACGACAAACCCGTAGATGACGATCTCGAGGGTTGTAAGCATGGCGGTCTCCGGGCTCCGATGGCAAACACGGGGCACAGAAAAGCAGATTAGCTCCGCCCCGTCAGTTCCGCCGGAGACAGAGCCGGCGCCCCGCGCCGCCTACTTGATATCGGAACGCACGGTCTCCTCGCTGGTGACGAGACGCCAGAACGCCGCCATCTTGGCTGCGTCGTGATATTCCTCGATTTTCGCGATCTTCCGGCCGCGATAGGTCACGATCTGCCGGTAGCTGCCGGAGAGCGTGTGCCCGGTCTTCTTGTGCCGGATGTAGGCCTCGACCTTGGCCCGCCCCACGCCGTCCTCGAAATGGAAATGCTCCGTAACCGAAGCGCTTTCGACGACAGCGGCAATCGACGTGAGGAAGGTTCTGTACGACTGCTTGCCTTCGATGATGTACGGAGTGCCATCGAGCGATCCGGCGTTGCACCAGTAGATCACGTCATCGACGTAATGACACAAGATCCGTTCGACATCCCCCTTGCACCAAGCGTCGTGCGTCGAGTCCAGAATTTCACGCGCCATCTGCGCGTCGAGCTTTTTCAAGGCTAATCCCCATTGCTGGGCGTTCCGCCACAGAAAAACACACAGTACGGAACGAAAGCGCCATAAACGACATTCAAAAATTCCTTGCGATAATCAGTAGAGGCATACCCCACGCCGTTCAATATGCCATATGCCTCAGACTTGCAGTATAGTGGTAATGATTGTTCATCCCATTGCATCCTTCGTCGCGGCAGTTAGGCCACGCTTGCCTCCCGTTCAGCCTCGCGCTTGCGCTCCTGCTTCTTGCGCTCGTTGGGGTCAAGCCACCGCTTCCGCAGCCGAATTGATTTCGGCGTTACTTCAACGAGTTCCTCGTCTGTGATGTAGCTCATCGCCTTTTCCAGCGTGAGCTTGATCGGGGTCGTCAGCAGCACGTTCTCGTCCTTGCCGGAGGCGCGCACGTTGGTGAGCTTTTTGCCTTTCACAACATTGACTTCGAGGTCGTTGTCGCGGCTGTGCTCGCCGACGATCATGCCGACATAGACCTTGGTTTGAGGGCCGATGAAGAATGGACCGCGATCCTGCAGGTTGAAGATCGCGTAAGCCGCCGCCTCGCCATCGGAGTTCGAGATGAGCACGCCCGTATGCCGGCCAGCGATCTCGCCGCGGTAAGGTTCGTAAGCATGGAAGAGCTTGTTCATGACGGCCGTGCCGCGCGTGTCCGAGAGGAGCTCGGCCTGATAGCCGAGCAGGCTCCGCGTCGGCACGTGGAAGACCATGCGGGTGCGCCCGCCGCCCGACGGCCGCATCTCGAGCATCTCTCCTTTCCGCTCGGAGAGCTTTTGTACGATAATGCCCGTGTGCCCCTCGTCGACGTCGATGATGACCTCCTCGATTGGTTCGAGGCGCTCTCCGCTCGCGGCGTCCGTGCGGAACACGACTTTGGGGCGGGAGACCGTGAGCTCGAAGCCCTCACGGCGCATGTTTTCCAGAAGAATAGCGAGCTGCAGCTCGCCACGGCCGGCGACGTCGAAGGAATCGCCGCCCTCGGTCGAGGTGGAGACCCTGATGGCGATGTTGCGCTCGGCTTCCTTGAGCAGCCGGTCGCGGATGACGCGGCTCTGCACCTTGTCGCCCTCCTGACCCGCGAACGGCCCGTCGTTGATGCGGAACGTCATCGACAGCGTCGGCGGATCGACGGGCTGGGCCGCGATCGGCTCGCTGATGGAGGGATCGCAGAGCGTGTCGGCGACCGTCGCCTCGCTCATGCCGGCAATCGCCACGATCTCGCCCGCATGTGCCTCTTCGACCGGCACGCGCTCGAGACCGCGGAAGGCGAGCACCTTGGTGACGCGGAAGCTCTCGACAACCTTGCCGTCACGGTTGAGCGCCTTGAGAGCCAGGTTGGGCTTGAGCGTTCCGGAGGTGATCCGACCCGTGAGGATGCGTCCGAGGAAGTTGTCGGCCTCGAGCGTGGTCGCGAGCATGCGCGCCGGTCCCGGCTCGACCGTCGGCGGCGGCACATGGCGCACGATGAGGTCGAACATCGGTCCAAGATCCTCCTTCGGCCCCGCGGGGTCGAGCGCCATCCAACCGTTGCGCCCGGAGCCATAGAGCACCGGGAAATCGAGCTGCTCGTCGGTGGCGTCGAGAGCGGCGAAGAGGTCGAAGATCTCGTTCAGCACGTCGAGATGCCGCTCGTCCGGCCGGTCGATCTTGTTGATGGCGACGATTGGCCGGATGCCCCGCTTCAACGCTTTCGAGACGACGAACTTCGTCTGCGGCAGCGGGCCTTCGGAGGCGTCCACCAGCACCACCACGCCGTCGACCATGTTGAGGATGCGCTCCACCTCGCCGCCGAAGTCGGCGTGGCCCGGCGTGTCGACGATGTTGATGCGCGTGTCCTTCCAGACCACGCTCGTGCACTTGGCAAGAATGGTGATGCCGCGCTCGCGCTCGAGGTCGTTGCTGTCCATCGCCCGCTCAGCCACCTTCTGGTTTTCGCGGAACGAGCCCGATTGCTTCAGAAGCTCGTCGACGAGCGTCGTCTTGCCGTGGTCGACGTGCGCGATGATCGCGATGTTGCGAATGTCCATGGTGGTCCTGGGAAAGCCGCGATTGTGCGGTGCAAAAGGTTGGCGGCCACGTAGCACAGAGCGGCGCTTTTAGCCAGTCCACGCTGGGCGCTGCGGTCCGCGACGCGCGGGACGCCGCCAGGCCAGCGGAACATTTTAAAGCTGTTGGCGTTCAGGCCGTTAAGCAATTGGCGTTGTAACGGAGACATCCCATGAAATTGAGCCTCCGCACCGGAATGGCGCTCTCTGCGCTGGTTTTGGGCACCCTGGTGGCCGGCGACCTTGCCTCGGCCGCTTCCCTCGGCGGATCCCGGATGGTGCAATCGCCGGTCCCCGGCACGCTGGTGGACCCCGTCGGCTACCGTGGCGGCGGGGTCTACTTGAGCATCGGACCCGGCTACTACTACGACGACGATTATGAGGGCCCGTACGGCTACCGCAGCTACGGCTCCTATCCGGGCTACGGCTACTCCGTCGATGATGACGATGACGACGACGATTATCACTATCGCCGTCATGGACGGCATTGGGCGAAGGAGCGCTTCGAGCACCCGCTCGGCCGCCGCTAGTGGAGCATCGCGCCGGGGGGCTGACTATGCCCCCCGCCCGGTCTCGTCGGCGTAGAGCTTGGCGAGTAGCGCATCGACATCGGGCCGCGCCGCGGCGAGCTTGTCCTGCCGCCGCCGCTGCCGCTCCTGACGCGCCGTGGCGCCCTTCGTCGCGCCGGTTTGCTTGAGCCTCCGCCCCCCGGATATGAGCAGCGGGTGCGCCGGCTCGTCGAGGTCGAGCTCCTCGAGCATGGTCTCGCGCAGGGCGTAGAACGACTGCAGAATTGCGTCGCGCACGAGCTTCCGCTCCTCCGCCGGGATGTCGCTGCGTTTCCTCGGATCGATTGACTGCAGCGCGCGGCGCATGTCGTGCAACGGCGCGTAGGGGTAGAGGCCGATGAGATGCTCCGTCTCACCCGCATTCGCGTAGACGATGCGCATGTTGTCGATCGTTTCCGAGATGCGGCAGAATGCGGCCAGGTAGTCGTCGGTCGAGGCGTACTGCTTCTCGCAAAAGGTATAGAGCGCCGACTTCGTGCGCACGATCCCGCGCCACTCCTCCTCGAGGCTCTCGACGAAGTTGGAGCGCTTCTGAAATACGTTGGCGAGGTAGGCGGCGACCACGGTGACGAACACCAGCGCCATGTCCTTCAGGTACTCGTAGAGCTCGCTCGCGAACGCTTGGACAGGCGTGCCAGCCAGGGCGGGCACCCGGTCTGCGAATTTCGACAAGAGCGACAGGACGAGAACCAGCCCGAGCCAGAAGTAGGCGCGGCGGAGCGTGCGGTTGAGCGAGGCGCGGGTCATGGAGGTCAAGCCGGGAAGGTGGATCTGAGAGTTGCGATCCTTTCCTAAGACTTGAGGCTAAAGAAAGGAAACGGCCGGATCCTTCCATAGCATGGCCCGCGCGACAGCTTTTTGTGCTCACTCGGCCGCGGCGGCCTCGCCCCCGTCCCCGAGCGCCGCTACGGCCTCCTCCCGGGTCGCAAAAACGCGCGTTTCGAGGCCGTGCCGTCGCAGAGCATCCTGCAGCCGGGCCCTGGCCACCTCGCTCGTCGCATAGCGTGCGGTGCGGGCATAGTGATGCTTGGTGACGTAGGCCACCATGTCGGCGTACTGGCCATAGAGGTCGTCCGCAATGCGGCAGCTATCCTGGTTGATCAGGGCGTTGACGCGCCGCCCGGCTTTGTTGGCGGCATCTGCAAGGGCCTTCTGAAGGTCTGCAATGTCCTCCTTCTTGCGCACGCTCCAGGCTTCGAGATTGACGCTGAGGACGTTGCGAGCCGCATCATAGGTGAGGCGCTCGGAGAGCTTGTGGTTCAAGAGGTCGGCGAGCAGATCCATGGTGCCGTCCGCAAAGATGCGCGGGTTCATGGGGATCGGCTTGTGGATGTGAGGCTTGAACGCCATGTGCGAGAGGATGTCGCGCTCGATGTCGATGCCCGGCGCCACCTCGATGAGTTCGAGGCCATGCTCGGTGAGCTGGAACACGCAGCGCTCGGTCACGTAGAGCACCGGCTGCGATTTCGAGACGGCATATTCGCCGGAGAAAGTGACCTGCTCGACTTGATTGACGAACTTGCGGGCGCGTCCCTCCTTGATGATGCGGATCTTGCCGTCCTCGACCGCGACCTCGAGACCACCCGCCGTGAAGGTGCCGGCGAACACAACCGCGCGCGCATTCTGGGAAATGTCGATGAAGCCGCCGCAGCCGTTGAGCTTGCCGCCGAACTTGCTGGTGTTGACGTTGCCCGAGCTGTCGCACTCGGCCATGCCGAGGCAGGTGAGGTCGAGACCTCCGCCGTGGTAGAAGTCGAACATCTGGTTCTGGTCGATGATCGAGTGCGCGTTGGCCGAGGCGCCGAAGCTCGATCCGCCGGCGAGCACGCCACCCACCGCCCCGGCCTCCGTCGTCATGACCAGATAGGGCGTGACGCCTTCCTCATTGGCCACGTTGGCGACGCCGTCGGGCGCGCCGACGCCGAGGTTGATGACGCCGTTCGGCGGCAGCTCGAATGCCGCGCGCCGCGCGATGATCTTGCGCTCGTCGAGCTCCATCTTGGGCAGGCTGTCGACGGTGACGCGCACCTCGCCCGCAAGCCCCGCGTCGTAAATCACGCCGTAGTTCATGCGGTGCATCTCGGGCGGGTCGGCGATGACGACGCAATCGACGAGGATGCCCGGCACCTTGACGTCTTTGGGCTTGATCGAGCCCTCGGCGACGATGCGCTCAACCTGCGCGATGACGACGCCGCCGTTGTTGTGCGCGGCCATGGCCTGCGCCAGCACGTCGAGGGTAAGGGCCTCCCTCTCCATGCTGAGGTTGCCGAGGGGATCGGCGCTGGTCGCCCGGATGAGGGCGACGTTGATCGGCGTTGCCTTGTAGTAGAGCCACTCCTTCCCTTCGACCTCGACCAGCCTGACGAGGTCCTCCTTCGTCGAGGTGTTGACTTTGCCGCCGCCGTAGCGGGGATCGACGTAGGTGTGGAGCCCCACCTTGGAGAACAGCCCCGGGCTGCCCGCGGCACAGCTGCGGTAGAGCTTGGAGATGATGCCCTGGGGCAAATTGTAGCCCTGGATCTTGTTGTCCTGGGCCGCCTCCGCCACTTTGGGCATGCGGCCGAAGTTGGCCGCGATGACGCGGCGCAAGAGCCCCTCGTGGTGCAGGCGCCCGGTGCCGAGCCCTTTGCTGTCGCCGGCGCCGGCGCACATGATGAGGGTGAGGCCGCGCGGCGCCTTGGTCTCGACGTAGCGCTTCTCGAGCGCGGCGTGCAGCATCTCGGGAATGCAGCTCTGCACGAAGCCAGTCGTGGCGATCACGTCATTGTCGTTGATGCGGGCAATGGCGTCGTCGGCCGAGACGACCTTGTTCTTGTGCATCCTGCGTTCCCCCTGGCCCGGTCTCTGCGCGGGCATGAGCCTCGCGTTGCAGATCAGGGCCGATGTTATGGCCTCCACCTTCTTGAGACCCTAGTGAAAGCTCCATCAGGTCTCAGGGTGGAATGCGGTGTGACGTCTGGAGGGTATATGAAGCCCCCTGCGACACCGCAATGGCCTCGCGCCGCTGCCGATCGTCCTACTTCTTCCGGGTAGGGTTGGACCTACCCGGTCTCTCCGGATGCTGCAGTGCGCAATTTGCCGGCGGCCGTTTGTGAGAGGTGAGAAAGCGGCGCGACTGACCAAGAAGCAAATGCCGCGGTGCCCGCACTCCTCCGACGGGTGTTGAGTTGCTTGGTGAGGACGACAGCGGCGCGGATCGATGAAGTTGGCAAAGCGGTTCGTGGCAACTCGCGCGCCAGGGGGCTACGCAAGCGCTAGCTAGGGTGCCGGACCGGTTTCGCCTTTTGCCTGCTCCGCGAGCCGCTTCAGGCTGTTGATCGCCACCTCGTTGCCCTGCGCCGCTGCCTTCTCGTACCACTCCCGAGCCTTCGCCAAGTCCTTCTCGACGCCCTGGCCGTACTCGTAGAGCAGTCCGAGGTTCGCCTGAGCTTCCGGCACGTTCTCGGCAGCAGCCTTCTCGAACCACTCGGCCGCTTTGGCGAAGTCCTGAGGCACGCCATGGCCCTTTGCGAACAGCCCTCCGATATTGACCATGGCGGGGGCGCTGCCCTCGGCAGCCCCATTCTCGAACATCTCCATGGCCTTTGCGTAGTCTTCCGTGACGCCGCGCCCGTTTTCATAGAGCACGCCGAGATTGTTGGCGGCACCGGCATCTTTGTTGGCGGCGGCCTTGTCGTACCAGGCAGCCGCCCTGGCGTAGTCCTGCGGCACGCCACGTCCCTCTTCGAAGATGCGGCCGAGCTCCGCCTGCGCCAAGGCATTGTCGGCGGCCGCGGCTTTCTCGAACCATGTGCGAGCCGCCTCGTCATCCTCGGCAACGCCGAGGCCGCGCGAGTACAAGATGCCGAGGTTGTACCAAGCCATGCTGACGCCTTTGGCGCCCGCCTTCTCATACCAATCTTTCGCCGCGGCGTAGTCCTGCGCTCCCGCCAATCCGTTCATGTGGAAGACACCGAGGTTGAACATGGCTGGCCCCACGCCTTTGGCGGCAGCCTTCTCGTACCAACTCTTCGCCGCGGAGTAGTCGCGGGAAACGGCAATACCATTGCTGTAGAGAACGCCGAGATTGTACATGGCCGTTTCGTTGCCCTGCGCAGCCGCGCGCTCGAGCACGGAGCGCATGGCCGTCGAGGTCTCGGCGTCGATGTTGGGCTGGGCCGAGAACTTCACGATCAGGGTGTTGGCGTCGATGAGCAAAGCCTCCGCCTGCTCCCGTTGTCTCTCGGCGCGCTGCCACTGCCACCCGGCCAGCACCGCGACCAAGCTGACCGCCAGGAACGCTATGGTTCTGAGCCGGGCCCGCTTGCGCTGTTGATCCGCGGCCTGCTTCAGCGCTTCCTCGGCCTCCTTCAGCGCTTTGCCGCGCTCGGCCTGCGCTGCCGCCACGGCGTTGAGCTGCTCGCGCTGGGCCGCGAAGCGTGCCGTCTCCTCCTCCTCGCTCGCCCGGATGAAGTCGAGCTGCAGCGGCGTCGGCTCCGGCGCCCCTTTGGGGCGGCGCGACGCCCACGCTTTCGCAGTCGCGATGTCGCTTCCCGACAGAAGTCGGGAGATTTCGCGCCCGCCATGGTCCCATTCCGTTGCCCGTTGCAGGTAGCGCGTGTGGTCACGCAGCCAGTCGAGATCGGTATTGAGCGCCGCGACGAGCGCGGCGAGGCCTCTGCCGAAGCCAGCGCCCGGCGCCTTGGGCTCGTTGTAGAAGAAAATGTAGTTAAGGCTTTCGAGCTGTGCCGGCGGTCTGGCCTCGCCGAGCGGCGCGCTGAGGACTGGGAGGATGCGCTTGCCGAGGCGTAGTGCCTCTTGCACCTCCCAACCGCACACGTCGGACCGCGCGGACGAGGGCGAGAGCACGAAGATCACGGTGTCGGCGTCGAGAATGAGGCCGCCGAGGCGTCGCTTCCAGTCCTCGCCGCCCGAGATTCCCTCGCGATCGAGCGTGCAGGCGAACCCGCACAAGTCGAGCGCCGCATCGAGCTGATCGGCGAATCCAAGATCGTCGCGCGAATAGGAGATGAAGACCTTGAGCTGGGCCTCGGGCGAGGCCTGGGCCTTGCTGTTCGGAAGGGAGGCAGCGCTGGTCATGATACACCCCTAGGAATGACCCGCCCGTATTGACCCGCGGCCGGATTGCGTCATGAGTTTTGAGCAAAGACAAGGCGTCGCCGACGGGTCTCGGAAGACGACGAGCTCTCGGCCGATCAGGCCTTGGCCGGCACGACTTTTCCCTGAGCAGGCTCGCGCCCTCAAAGGCGAGATAGGCGCCGCCTGTGAGAAACACTGCGGCGAGCGCGCAGTGGCCAGCGCCCCCGTGCACTGTGAGGGCGATTGCGCGCAACATGCAAACCACGCCGAAGACGACCTTGCCCACGTTCCACCAGGCCGGCCGTGCCTTGGCGACGGCATCCGGTGCGGCGACCATGAAAAATGCCGCAATAACGGCCGCCGCGCCGCTCCCGGCGGAACAGCGGCCTTGCCGAATGGCGACGTCTGAGCGAAAGATGCCGACATCTGACAAAAATGTCTGCGGGGACGTGACGATGAGATTGACCGCTTCTGCTCTGATGGCGCTGTCGGGCGCCAGCCTGGTCGCGCTCCTCTTTCCGGCAATCCAGGGCGGACCGGCGCCGTGGCTCTACGCGGAGGCGCGCGCGGAGACGCCGGGCGTTACTGAGAAGGAAGCCTTCGACGCAGCCAAGGAGCTCGGCACCGCTGACGCCTGGAATGCATTCCTGGCCAGCTACCCCACGGGCTTCCACGCCGATCTTGCACGGGCCTATCTCAAAAAGCTCTCGGAGCAGGCGCCGGCCTCCGCACCGCCGGCCCAGGCGGCGGCGCCTGTCAACATGGACTTCCCGATCGAGGCTGGCACCTGGGGTGGCATCGTTCGCAACGGACCGGGGCAAGGCTATGACAAGCTGGACAGCCTCGCGGAGGGCGAGAGCGTCGCGCTGATGGGTGTGTCGCCCGAGCTCGAAAACGGCTTTCCCTGGTTCAAGATCTGGTACGGCCCCGAGCAGAGGAAGGGGTACATGTGGGGCGGCATTCTGTGCGCCAAAGGCGTCGCGCGGCCGGACGTGTTTCAGATGTGTCCGGCAGCTCCGCGGCAGAGGAGCGAGGTCAACAAGGTGCCCGAAGGCTGCGCCAAGGGCCGCGTTCTCGTCGACGGCAAGTGCATCAAGAAAGCGGATGCCGCGAGCTATTGCGGGCCAGGCTATCGCCTCGAGGGCAAGAAGTGTGTTCAGGGCTATCAGCCGCCCCAGCCGCAGAAGGAGTTGCCGTCGTGGCAGGCCGAGGCGATCAAGCACGGATGCCGCAAGGGTATGGGCTGGAACGCCCAGGAAGGCTGCCACGAGAACGACTGAGGCAGCGACTGGCGCTCGGAGCGCCGCGGCGCCGATCGGGTGAGCTCGGGGCGCTACACCCAATTTGAGGACTGGAGTAATGGACATTGCGCGCAGCGGGGCCCTGCCATCACATAAGGGTTCGGCGGACTATTTCAGTGGCTCGGTTCGCGTCGAGCCCCTGTTGCAGGCATCCAGTCCGGCACGCGTGGCCGGAGCGAGCGTCACATTCGAGCCAGGCGCTCGCACGGCCTGGCATACCCATCCGCTCGGGCAGACGCTGATCGTGACCAAGGGCCTGGGCTGGGCGCAGCGCGAAGGCGGCCCCGTCGAGGAGATCCGGCCCGGGGACGTCGTCTGGTTTCCGCCGGGCGAGAAGCACTGGCACGGAGCCACGCCGACGACGCCCATGACGCACATCGCCATTCAGGAAGCCGAGGACGGCAGGACGGTTGACTGGCTCGAGCACGTCACCGCCGACCAGTACAAGCGCTGACCGGCGCTCTAGGGAACGCGCCAAAAGTCTTGCGCTGCGGCAGGGAGCTTGGCGAGAGCGCGGTCGAGGTCGCGCGGGTCGATGGCGCGGCGAAGTGCACCGGCTACGTCCGAGATGGCAGTCTCGGGCGAGAGATTGTGATCGCCGCGCACGGCGAGCACCTCGCCTGTGAGCTCCGCCCGCGAGGGGAACGGCGTCAGCAGCTCGTCGAGCGTCCAGTCCTCGACGAAGATCGCCCGCGTCACCGGCGGCAGCGCGTTGGCGAACAGGAGAGCGTCCGCGGCGGCGATATGCGAGCGGAACACGTGCAGCACCGCCCGCAACGTCTGATAGGCCTGGTGCGTGGTCTGCAGCATGCAACTATCGCGCACGTCGGAGAGGAAGCGGTCGAAATCATTGGACGCGTTCGCGTACTCCATCGGCATTGGCATGGTCTGGGTCTCCTCGGCGTCGCTCATGGCGCTCCGTTCCGCGGGCGCCTACCGGATTGAGCCGAAGTCCACCGCAATATCCGGCGAGGCTCGGACGGGAAACAGCCGGGCTGTCGACGAGATGGTGATGTTGCGACGGCATTTCGCCTCGCCCGCATCGGGGTCGGTCGTGCCGTCGTCCATCGAGCGTCGCGGGGCCAGCCGGTCGTCGGCGCGATTGACGACGAGCGTCGCGTGCTCACGCTCGAGAGTGTCGGCATTGGGCCCGGGTTGCGATGGTTTGAAGCTCTGCCCGCTGGCAGTGCCCGTGATGCTGTACTCGCATCCTCCCTTCCAGTCGCCCTGAAACCACTTCCAGCCCGCGGCCGTGAGCGTCTCTCCCTCACGCCGGACATCGAGCATGGCGTTGGCAGAGATCCAGAGGCCCTCGAAGCCCTGGCGCTTCTCGTCGAAGCCCGTAAGGAGCGCGATGCGTTCGAGCTGAAGCTTGGCCAGCATGTTGCGCCCGAGTGCGGTGTGGTGCCTGTCGCTGCTTTGCTTCTCCCATGCCGGATGCAGGAACTCGGGATACTGCTCGGCTTGAGACGTCACATAGGCGCGCTGGTCCTCCTTGAGCAGGCGCTTGGTCTCGGCGTCGAGCCGCGGCAGCAGCGTGTTCCACGCAACGTTGAGGCGGCGGTCGTTCTCGGCAAGCTCGGGATCGGCGCAGATCTCCTCCTCGTCGGCCGTATTGGGCTTGGTGCAATCGAAGGTGGGTGTGACGAGCGGGAGCTCGGGCGAGGACCCGGCGGCCGATGTGCCCCGGCCGCCCGCGGCGAAGTAGGTGCCTGTCATCTGGTTGATGCCGCTGCAGCCCGCGGCTTCCGCGTCGCTGCCGGCGATGCTTTCAGCCCCGGCCACGACCCTCAGCGTCTCTGCCTGCCGTTTCAGTCGCAGCATCGGCGCCGCAATGCCGTCCGTTGGAGAAGCCGGGGGCGTATCGGGAATGATTGATCCCGCGAGCCACCCGTCGGCGCCGGCTTTCACCGTGGCGGTCGCGCGGCAGACTTGGTTTTCCTCGCTGCCTATGGTGTAGGGGGCCGACGTCTCGATGCGGACGCGAGTTGTGCCATTGCCGCCGTCCGTGATCTCGACCGTCCCGAAGGCGTTGACCCATCGCCCGACCACGCCGACGCGTCCGGCTGAGATCGCGATCTCCTCGAGCATCTTGAGCCGCGCCCGGAGAATCTTGTCGACCAGGTCTCGCCCGTCGGGGGCGAGCTCCGCTTGCAGTGCGGTCTCCGTCAGTGTCTCGGCGGTCTCTCGAAACCACACCTGGTCGCGCTTCAGAAGCGGCGCGGTGAACGGTCCAACCTCGGCCAGCGCCCCCGGTAGGGCGGCCTCGACCTTGCCCGCAAGCGCTGCCAAAGAACCGCAGTCCTGCATCCCGTCGGCCTGGCAAAGCGAGATCGACAGCGGCTTCGGGCTTTCGGCCTGGGTGTACTCGTCCGCCCGGGCGTGAGCGGTTGGGCTCAGCCGTGCGGCGAGAAGCAGAGCGGAAAGGACGAGGTTCAGTCCGAGGCGGCGGGGTCGCATGCGTTGGCGTCCTGACGGGATCGAGGCTCAGTTTCCTTGCCCGATAGGTGCACCGGGCGCGCAGGAAAGAGAAGCCGCGCCCCTGTCAACGGCAGGCAATCGCCAGGAAGAAAGGAAAGCGCGAGGGAGGACGGGGCCGCTACAACCCGGTCGCGATCACGCGGCGGGCTTCGTCGCCCACATGAGCCCGGGCCTGAGCTCCCCGCTGTCGACGACCACGGTCAGCGCCCGCCACACCTCGATCTCGTGGTCGACGAAGTCCTTCCCCACCCGCGCGACGAGCGTCTCGTAGAGCGGCCCGGCGAGCGCCTCATACTCCCGGCGAGCGAGCGGTTTGTACCACGCGTTGCGGTCCACCATGCGGATATCGCGAAACCCGGCCCGGGCAAGGGCCTTCTCATAGCGCGCAGGCGAGGCAATGCCGAAGCCAAGGCCCTCGCATTCGAGGTAGTAGGCCATCTCGGGCGAGAACGGCGCCTCGGTCGAGCTCATCCAGTCGCTGGCCGCGATACGCCCGCCCGGACGCAGCACGCGAAAGACATCGTCGAACAGGGTTTCCTTGTCGGCGATGTGCACCATGGCGTCCTTGCTGAACACGACGTCGTAGCTCGCGTCCGCGAACGGCAGCGCACCTGGCGTCACCGTCCGGAACGAGAGGGTGTCGCCGAGGCCGGCGTCGTTCGCGCGCTGGGTGGCGTGCTGGATGAGGCCGGCATCGACATCGATGCCGACGATATGTTGAGGCTTGTAGGCTTCGGCCAGGAAACGCGTGATGCCGCCCGTGCCGCAACCGAGATCGAGCACCGTCTTGCCGGCGAGCGGCACGCCCTCGACGATGGCCCGGATCTCGTCGGGCCCGCCCGGCGACAGGTACCCTTCGCCCCACACCGCCTCCAGCAGCACGACCAGCGCGTCGTCGTACTCCTGCGTCTGCTCGAGTGTCATGGCGCGCTTCTCCCCGGCGCGATTATCCGCGCGAATTGCCAGGCTGGGAAGAGGTCACGCGCCTACTGTGATTTCTTGCGCTGGCTGCTGTGATACTTGCGCGGGATCTCGCCGGCATCCGCGAGCGCATCGAGGCACCGGCTCGAGATGTTGCCGCCCGCCCCCCGCATGCACGACTTGAGCTGCGGGCTGTCGAGCTTGTAAGAGGGACAGAAGCGATAGAAGTCCGACTTGCAGGCCGACTTCACCTTGCCGGTGTAGGCCTGCGCCGCTCCGGCCGCTCCGAGTGCACCGAGCCCGATCGCCAGTGCCGCGATGATCCTCGCCGTAGTCATGACCGCTCACCGATATCCGCCGTCACCGCCCGTCGGCCTAAGCCCAAGCGTCTCTGCGCCTTGCCGCGTCCGGCACGTACACTTACTCCGTCGAGGAATGAAATCCAAGGTTCCCCTCGCAGAGTGCTACGTCGAGCCGCCGAAAGGGATTGCCGATACGCGCTAAAATAGCGATCACGACTTGTCGTCGAGCTCGGCGATTGTGAGCCAGGGCAGGCTATCGCACTCACGGAAAACGATGGACAGCATGACCTGAATGTCCGCGTCAGTTGCGTCCATTGCGGACAGGAGGTAGCGCCCTTCCTTGCTGGCGTCGAAGCTCACCTTGCCATCTTCCCGCATCACCACTGGACGCTCGTCGAGAAGGCCAACCGATTGGTGGGTCACCTTGAGCATCCCGCGCGCGACCGCCCCGGCCGTGTGATCCGCGTCCTCATAGACGAACCGCCATCCGAAGCGCTCGAAGAGCATGTTGGCTTTCGTGATCTGCGCGATGAGGCGGAGCTTGAAGCCCAGCCAATCTTCCACGGCGCGCGAGTCCGCATATGAATGTGCGGATGGACCCCCTGGCTCAGCGATCAGCCGCTCCTCCACCCTCCGGCCCTGCATCTTCTTCGATGCATTTGCATCCTCTTTGTCCTCGGCCATCTGCCGCCCCCTTGGTCGACCGGTTCGTTTGTCGCCGGTCTTGTTCGCCAACTTCCTCTTCATATTGCTCAATTGCCGTGCTGCGATCTGAACCTTGCCATTGTGGCCGAGCACGCCCTGCCCGAAAGCCAGCTGCCGACCCAGGTCATGTGTTAGGCGTTCGGCGCGCCGCCTCCTTTGATCAGAATCAGGTTCAGACGGCGGCGCGGACAGCGAGTGCGGCACGCGGGGCTCGAAGCTCGCCCGGCTAAGCGCCGTGAGGTCCCGAACCGTGCGCGTGGCAAGGCTTTCTTGACTGGAAAAGGACGAGTCCGTGCAGGAAGAGTCGAGACGAAAAGTATCGTACGCGTCGCTTCAACGTGGCCCGCCGGGTTTGGTTCCGGGTGGGCATAGCGCATTCTTCGGCAGACCGCCCGTGCCAATCGCACCGGCGCGGAGATCCGCGCTGGCCTCGTCCGTTAAGCACGCGTTCACCTGCCTAGGCGAACCTGCTCAAAGATTTGCCACGGTTGTCTCGCAAGCCAGTCCTGATCTCAGCGAATCGGGCCGCGCCACATGCCACGTGAGAAGTGTCCGCTGCACACCGCAGCGTCGAGTAGTGCCGGAGGATGGACCGTGGTCGCGCGGGGTGCGCTGGCGGCTCTGACCGGCGCCGTCGCGGTTCTGCTCGCCGGCGCAGCCCTCATTCCGCCCGCAGAGGCCAAGTCCCCGGGTTCACGCTACTGCTTCACCGGTTTTTGCCATCGCGTCGGCACCCTTGCACAGACCGACACGCTCGTCGGTTGGCGCGGCTATCTGATCGCCTCTTACTATGACGATTGTCGCTTCGACCGTCTGAACCCGTGCGGGCTCACGAGCTCGGGCGCCGTCTTCCGCCCGGATCTCCCCGATAACGCCGCAAGCCCGCTGCTGCCGGACGGCACGGTCATCCTGGCCTACAATCCCAAGACCGGCGACGCCTCCGTGCTGCGCATCACCAACGCCGGCCCCTACAGCGGCAAGCGCAAGCTCGACGTCTCGCGCGCCGCCGCCGAGAAGCTCGGCTTCCGCAACGAGGGCGTGGCGGCGCTCGTCATCGCCGTCCTGCAATCTCCGACCAAGGCCGAGGCGAGCTACGTGCGCAAGCGCGAGTACGCGGCGGTGCCGGGCTACATCGGTAAGTTCGAGACCGTCGACGTCGCCCTTGAGGCGGCGGAGCAGCGCGTCGGGATCCGTGACAGCGGCGAGCAGCCGGGCGGCGACGAGAGCATGGGCCCCGAGACCGCCGCGCTGGGCGAGGATCTCGTTCCGCGGCCCCAGCTCGCCGTCTCGCCCTCGCTCGCGCGCGAGCTCGTCATGCTGCGCACGCCCCCGCGTCAGGTGATCCGCGGCGTCCGCCTCGTGCAGGCCCCCCGCCTTGTCAGCCGCGCCGACTTCGCGGCCCAACAGCCCCCGGAGCCGGCCGATACCGGCGCCACCATCGACTTCGCGTCTGGCCTGTCGAGGTACCTGTCGTCTTCAGGCTGGTCGGCCGAAGGCAACTAGCACGAGGCAGCGCTCTTCCCCGCGATGTCCCACGATGGCGGTTGATCGTTTCTTCGACATCGGGCGTGACGGCTTATGCAGTCCGAGGCCCGGCCCTCTGCCTTAGCCCGACAACTGGCGGGGAAGATCCCGGCTCTGCGCAGGGCTGCGCGCCGCTTCGGCCGGGAAACGGAGGATGGGGGGAAATCGGACCCCCCACCAAGGTGCATTCCCGGCCGAGGCAGCGGAGCTGCCGAGAGCCGGGATCTTCCCCGCCCCGCTTGCGCCAGCAACATGCCATCGGCAGCGCCCGCCCTGCGTCTCGGCGACATTGACGCGCAACGGGCCCCTGTCACACTGCGGCTCCGGCCTCTTGCCGCGAACGGAGCCACACGTTGACCAGTTCTCCCGCGGCCGAGCTATCTCTGACCATCGGTCAGTGCTCCGAGGCCGGCGCCAAGCCCGTCAATCAGGACTTCCATGGCGCACTCGTGCCAACCGGGGCCGAGCTTACGCTGAAGGGCATCGCCGTCGCTCTGGCGGACGGCATCTCGTCGAGCGACGTCAGCCAGGTTGCCGCGGAGACCGCCGTCAAATCCTTCCTCACGGACTACTACTGCACCTCCGACACCTGGACGGTGAAGACGGCCGGCGAGCGCGTGATCCGCGCCGTCAATGCCTGGCTCCATGCCGAAAGCCGCCGCAACCTGCTTTACGACAACCTGGGCTACATCTGCACCCTGAGCGCGATCGTCTTCAAGGGCCGGGTCGCCCACATCTTCCACGTCGGCGACAGTCGTGTGTTTCATCTGGCCGACGGCCACCTCGAGCAGCTGACCAGCGATCACCGCATCGCCCTCTCGAAGACCACGAGCTATTTGAGCCGCGCCCTCGGCGCCGATCCCAATGTCGAGATCGACTACCTCGCCTTCGATCTGAAGCCCGCCGACGTCCTCATCCTGAGCACGGACGGTGTGCACGAGTTCGTAACCCCTCGCGAGATGGCGGCCATCGTGGCAGGCGCCAGCGATCTCGATGCCGCCGCCCGCGAGATCGTCGCCCTCGCCGCAGCCAATGGCAGCGACGACAACCTGACGGTAGAGGTCGTGCGCGTCGACAGCCTTCCCGAGGAGAGCGCGCAGGACGCCCTCCAAGATGCCGACTTGGGCCTCGCGGCCGAGGTGCCGAGCCTCCCCTACGACCTCGACGGCTATCGCATCGAGCGCGAGATCCACGCCACCGACCGCAGCCACGTCTACGCCGCCGTCGACAGCAAGACGGGCGAGAAGGTCGCCCTCAAGGTGCTGTCGCACGACCTTCGCGACAACCCAGGCGCCCGCCGCCGCTTCGCGATGGAGGAATGGGTCGCGCGCCGGCTCGAGTCTCCGCACGTCGTGCGGGCGGTGAAGACGCCCCACCGGCGCAACAGCCTCTATACGGTCACCGAGCTGATCGAGGGGCAGACCTTGCGTGAGTGGATGCAGGAAAATCCGCTTCCGAGCCTCGACGCCGTGCGCGACATCGTCGAGCAGATCGCCAAGGGCCTGCGCGCCTTCCACCGCAAGGAGATGCTGCACCAGGACATCCGCCCCGAGAACATCATGATCGACGCCACAGGCACCGTGAGGATCATCGACCTCGGGTCGGTGCGCGTTGCTGGTGTTCGGGAGGCCATGCCCGCGACCGAGACCGGCGACATCCTCGGCACCAACCAGTACTCGGCGCCCGAGTATTTCCTCGGCCAGCCGGGCACCGAGAGATCGGATCTCTATTCCTTGGGCGCCATCGCCTACGAGCTCTTGACTGGCACGCTGCCCTATCCCGACCCCGTCTCCCGCGCCAGGACGGCGAAGGCGCAGGCCAGGCTCTCCTACGTTCCAATCCGGGAGATCTCGTCGCGCGTTCCGGACTGGATGGACAAGGCGATCGGCAAGGCCGTCAGCATCGACCCGGCGCGCCGCTACGGCACTCTCACGCAGTTCGTCGCCGATCTCCGCAAGCCCGGCGAGGAGTTCGACCGCCAAGGGCCGCCGCCCCTCCTCGAGCGCAATCCGCTGCTCTTCTGGCAAGCCCTCTCCGGCGTCCTCTTCCTGATCATCGTGTGGCTGCTGGCGACGCGGTAGCGCGAAGTCAACCTTAGGCTCAACGGCCGTTTCAGAGGCGATCCACAGCGGGGTGCTGCGCTCCGCTGCGGCCGGGAAGCAGTGGAGAGCGAAAGCGCGCCATCCCCACCCACTTTGCTTTCCCGGCCGAGGCAGCGACGCTGCCAAGAGCCGGGACCTTCCCGCCCTCAATCGAAACGCGCCGCGAGCCCATTCGTCATCTATTTCCTGATCTGCGCTCACTTGCCACGAGCTCACGAGGTGCCCGCCGAACCCGACGCTGCGCAACGAAAGCGCCGGCCCGCTGCGAGCGGCCGGCGCTTATGTGGTCGGGTCGATCGCGCGAAAGCTCAATGCGCCGACCGAATTTGCGGCTCGGCCGCGACCGACGCCGGCTCGCTCACGGTCAACAAGGCCGTGATCTGCTCGGCGCTGATCGGCCTGCTTGCAAGATAACCCTGGATGTCGCCGCAGCCGAGCGACATCAGCCGCAGCCGCTGCTCGATGGTCTCGACCCCCTCCGCCAAGATCGACACCCCGAGAGCACGGGCGAGATTGACGACGGCCGCCACCAGCGCCTCGTTGCGTGGCTCCGATCCGAGATCGACAACGAAGGAGCGATCGAGCTTGATCTTGTCGATGGGCATTTTGGAGAGATAGCTGAGGCTCGAGTAGCCCGTGCCGAAGTCGTCGAGGGCCACGCGGAAGCCTGCGTCTCGAAGCTCTCCCAGATTCTGCAGTGTCGTCGCGTCGTCGTCGAGAAGCACGCCTTCCGTGATCTCGACCTCGATGCGAGATGGCGAGATGCCGGATTTGCGCACCATTGCGATCAGCTGTGCCCCAAAATCGGGAGTGCGGATTTCGATCGCGGAAAAGTTCAGCGCCAGCTTGATGTTGGTCCACGCCGCCGCATGCTTCAAGGCCTGCGCCGTCGTCAGCCGGCCGAGGTCGCGAATGAGCCCCGACCTCTCTGCCAGCGGAACGAACACATCGGGCGGTATCGCCCCGAGCACCGGATGGGTCCAGCGTGCGAGCGCTTCGACTCCGGTGATGTTGTTGGCGCGGTCGACCTGCGGCTGGTACACCATTGTCAGATTGCACTCTGCAATGTCGCTGCGAAGGGACTCGATAAGCAGGTCGCGCTGGCGAAGCTCGCAGTCGGTCTGCTCGTCGAAGATGCAATACCGGTTGCGGCCGCTCTGCTTCGCGTGGTTGAGAGCAAGGTCGGCTTGCCGCAGATACTCTGTGGCATCGCACGTCGTTGCCGCCGAGACGGCGACGCCGACGCTGACCTCTATTTTCCGGACGCCTATCGAGAGCGCGAAGGGCGCCTCGGCCGCATCCATGATGCGATCTGCCGTCGCAGTCACCCGCTGCGGATCCGCAATGATCTTGAGTATCGCGAAGGCATCGCCGCCGTACCGAACGCAGACGTCCGCCGGGCCGCACAACGCATTCAAGCGCTGTCCGAATTTCTTCAGAAGCTCGTTGCCAGCCTCGTGACCGTAGACGTCGTTGAGACCCGAAAAGTGATCGATGTCGATCGCGTAGATCGCGAACGAGACGTCTCGGCCCGCCAAATCCTCAACCACTTGCTTCAAAACCGCTTCCAGATGAGCGCGGTTGTAGAGACCGGTCAGCTTGTCGTGGCAGGCCATATGCAGGGCGTGCCTCTCGGTCTCGGCGACCTTGGTCTTGGCATCTCTTGCCCTGATGAAAAGAAGCAGCACGCCTCCCAAGCCGAGGGAGAAAGTTGCAAGCATCGTCGGCAACAGTCCGGCAAAGAGTTGTGTTCCCGGCGTCTGTGGCGTCCAGTCCAAGGTCGCAAGAACTTGGTTGTTTTCGTCGCGGACTGCGACGTGGGCCTCTCCGGGCTCGCCCACGGCGTCGTAGTCGTGAAAGTGCAAATCCTGCAGGAGATATCTTTTGGAAAACTCCTTCAGGAACGCATCGTCGACGACGCGGGCAGTGACGACGATGGGAGCGCGGCTGTGCTTGATTTCGGCGGTTCCAAAGTCGGGCTGAACGAGCGACGCGGCGATGAAATACAGCCGATCGTCGATCAGTCGCATCCCAGATCCTTGAATCGGAGCCTTGAGATTGCGTGTCATGTCGCCGGATTGCGGCACGGCGGCGCGCTCGCGCTCCCCACCGCGGACTTTCGCAATTAAATTCGATATGGCGCTCGAGACGCGATTGAAATTCTCGCGCGGCACATCATGCTCGCTCTCGAAGCCGTAGATCGGCAGGTCATTCGAGTCGAGGACATAAATCAAATCGAAGCCGCTCGTGGCGTTTAGGAATACGCCGACATTGTGGTGTGCCCAATTCCGGTCGAAGCCATTGTCGAGATTGCGAACTGCGTCATCCCACACCGTAGTGGGCGTGACGACCGCTTCCAATTCTTTCATGCGGGCCAAGAGGCCGCTTGCTACCACTTCCTGCTCTCGGCGTCTGGTTTCTCTGTCGGTGGCGCGGTGCATCGCAGAAAGCGAGGCAACAATCATTCCTGCGGCCAGAAGGCCTGAGGCCGCCATTCCGAAAAATGTCCAAAGCTGCCACGCAGGTCTGCGCATAGCGCGTAAATCCCGTTCCGAGCGATCAGTGGAATATAAGGAAATCCATTGAGGATCCCGTAAGGGATTCGCGGAGTCAGGGGGGTATGTGATTAAGGGAAATTTTACGATCTTCGAAGCGTGGCCCTGATGCGGTGGGTCTTTTCGCTGCATCGAGGCGTGCCGCCGATCCGGTCAAAGCAGTATTTACTGCCGGCCGGACGCGAAAACAAAAGACATCCTTCGCCGATATGCGGAGCGTGCGGCTACTTCCCGCGGTTCCGCAGCCCGAGCGTTCTCAGCCGCAGCGCATTGAGCTTGATGAAGCCAGCGGCGTCCTTCTGGTCATAGGCGCCGCGGTCGTCCTCGAAGGTGACGAGGGTGGAGGAATAGAGCGTCTTCGGGCTCTCGCGGCCGACGACGATGACGTTGCCCTTGTAGAGCTCAAGCGTCACCTCGCCCTCCACGTGCTCCTGCGATTTGTCGATCAGCGCCTGCAGCATCTCGCGCTCGGGGCTGAACCAGAAGCCGAAGTAGACGAGCTCCGCGTAGCGCGGCATCAGCTCGTCCTTCAGATGGGCGGCGCCGCGGTCGAGCGTCAGGCCCTCGATGGCGCGGTGCGCGGCAAGCAGGATGGTGCCGCCGGGCGTCTCATAGACGCCGCGCGATTTCATGCCGACGAAGCGGTTCTCGACGAGGTCAATACGGCCGATGCCGTTGTCGCGGCCGAGGTCGTTCAGCGCCTTGAGGAGCGTCGCCGGCGAAAGCTTCTTGCCATTGAGCGAGACGGCGTCGCCCTTCTCGAAGCCGATGGTTATGGTCGTCACCTTGTCGGGTGCGGCCATTGGCGAGATCGTGCGCTGGTAGACGATCTCCGGCGCCTTCTTGGCCGGGTCCTCCAGAACCTTGCCCTCGGAGGACGAGTGCAGCAGGTTTGCGTCGACCGAGAATGGGCTCTCGCCCTCCTTGTCCTTGGCCACCGGAATCTGGTTCTTGCGCGCGAACTCGAGAAGCTCCTCGCGGCCCTTGAAGCTCCACTCGCGCCAGGGTGCGATGATCTTGATCGAGGGCTCGAGCGCGTAATAGGTGAGCTCGAAGCGCACCTGGTCGTTGCCCTTGCCGGTGGCGCCGTGGCAAACGGCGTCGGCGCCTGTCTTGCGCGCGATCTCGATCTGTTTCTTGCCGATCAGCGGACGGGCAATGGACGTGCCGAGAAGGTAAACGCCCTCGTAGAGCGCGTTGGCGCGGAACATCGGGAAGACGTAGTCGGAGACGAACTCCTCGCGCAGGTCCTCGATGAAGATGTTCTCTTTTTTGATGCCGAGCATCTCGGCCTTCATGCGCGCCGGCTCCAGCTCCTCGCCCTGACCGAGGTCGGCAGTAAAGGTCACCACCTCGGCCTCGTAGGTCTCCTGTAACCACTTGAGAATGATCGAGGTATCGAGGCCGCCCGAGTACGCGAGGACCACCTTTTTGATCTTCTTGCCGTCTGTCGCGCCCATCGTCCAACCCTCGTTCACGTCCGCACCCACCGTCGCTTGGCGCCCTATGAGCCCAAAGCGTCGATCATAGGCCCCCAAGCAAAGTCGCCGGCACTATAGGCACCGATGGCCGTCCCGCAAGGCGCACGGCGTCTCAGCGCGCCCACAGCAAATCTCCGAGCCGCGCCGATGCCTTACGCCCACATAAATTGAATCTCCATCATGTCGCCGTGATTTTTTCCCGTTCGGGGCCTAAGATGCGCCTCAAACTAGAACCCGCGGGAGGGGATAGTCACGTGCAGCGCTGGATGCAGAGCTCCGTCAAGGCAATCGTCGCCGTCGCCGCGATGACGGGTCTGATGGCCCAGGCCTGGGATCCGTCCGCGTCCCCGACCGACGAGCCACCGCAATCGCCCGCCGCGAGTCCGGTCGAGCCGGTCACGCCATCAGCGCCCGCCGCGACACCGCCTCCGGCTCCGCCGGTCAAGACCCCTGCCGCCAACGCGGGCTCCGCCCCGCAGAAGACCGAGAAGAAGTCGGCGAAGGTCGAGGTGTTGCCGTGGGCCAATGCTCCGGTCGTGAACGCCGCGCCGCCGGCTGATCCCAATGATCCGGCCTATGCCGCGACGCAGGCCGCGGCCGCCCAGTGCGGGAGCCTGTTCGAGGCCCAGTGCCGCGAGCTGAAGACGTGTGCGTGGATCGCCGACGTGGCCCTCGCGGACGGCGGCACCAGCCCGGCGCGCTGCGTTGCCCGCCCGCCTGCGCCTCCGAAGAAGGCGGCCAAGAAGTCCACAACGCCCGAGAAGAAGAAGACCGAGGAGGGCGCTGCGGCTGTAGTAAAGTCGTCAGCCGCCACCCCTGAGGCTCCGGTCGCGGACAAGCCGAAGAAGAGCGTGGCCGATCCCGCTGCCGCCGAGGCCAAGGCGGCTGCTGCCGCCAAGGCGAAAGCCGCCGCAGAGGCCAAGGCTCAGGCCGCGGCCGAGGCGAAAGCGCAGGCTGAGGCTCAGGCGAAGGAAAAGCAGCAGGCTGCGGCCAAGTCCGAGCCAGCGGCCAAGTCCGAGCCTGCGGCCACGTCCGAGCCCGCGGCTCCGTCCGGCAGCGGCGGGCCGGTGTTTGTGTCGCCGATCTCGCCCAACGCGTCGAACGACATCGTCGTCACCGTGCCCCCGCCGCAGTAGGCAGGGCAATGAGCGGCAAGGCGCGAAGGAGGGCTTGCTCAGCCCCAGGGCGTCTTGATCGTGGTCGTGAACGGCAGCAGCAACAGCGCGCTGATCAACGCCTTCGGCAGGATCACTTGAGAGACGGCGAAGCCGCTCTCGGACCGGTACGACGCGAACACGCGGTCGATGGAGGTCTGGGCGGCCTCGGCCGCCTCCATCGCCGCCACGTTGGCTTCCGCCGCCGGCAGAGCCACGGCCCGAGGCACGCCGGCCGTCATCATGGCATAGGCCATCGGCCAGCTCGCGGGATTGCCCTCGAGCGGAAAAATTCCCCACCAGGCACGCATGGGCGCGAACATCGGCGAGGAGACCCATGCAGAGGAGAGGCGGACGAAGTCGAGGTGCGGCGGCAGCTCCGGCGAGGACGCCGGCGCGACCGAGGACCGGTAGGTTTTCGGCCCCGTGACGAGATAGGGCGCCGACGGGCGATAGTCGTCCCGCGGACGGGCCGGAGCCGCAGCGTTGGCCCAGAAGTCGAGCGTCTGACTCGCGAGCGCGGCATAGGCCGCCGAGGCCGCACGCGCGTAGCCGAAAGCCGCCGTCGTGCAGTTGCGGGCGAAGCGGGCGGAAAGCTCGGGATCGGCAGGACTGAGCACGGCAGTCGTTCCTTGTTGTCAGGGCAGCACTGCGCTGTATTGTGCACCGCAACACGTACTCTTAAGTACTGACGAGCGCAATCGATTTATCGACGATCCTGGTATCCGACTTGTTACCGCTCGGGCGTTTTGGCCTTGGTCTCACGATGGGAGACGGCGCTCGAGCCTGCTAGCATCCAGTAGACGAGCCCGGCAAAGAGCCCGGCTGTTGCGTAGGTTGCGGCTGCATAGACGTTGAGGATGGTTGGGCCCTCACGCTCTCCCGCGTATTGCGCGAGCAACCCGGCGAGCCCGATCGCGCCCCCCGCCGCGAGAAAGTATCGAAGCGAGCGAATTGGCTGCCAAGCGGCCACCGCGGCGGCGAGAAGCGCGAACGGCGCTGCGAACACGGCGATCTGTGTCGCCGCGAGCAGGATCAGCTCGCTGTGGTCCGCGAGCGCAGTTCCGATCCCCTTGAGTCCAAGGGAAAAAGCGCCCTCACCGGCCACGAACAGCACTTGCACGACCGCCGCCGCGAGGCACGCCGCGAGAAACCCGAACAGGATGCGGACGATCGTCACGAGCATGAGCGACCTCGCACGAGTGCGCTTGCGAGAAGGCAATTCCTAGGCGTTACGCCCCGCGAGCAGCCAATAGACGAGTCCCCCGGCAAACCCCGCGGTTGCGAATACATGCCACAGCGATGGCAGCGAAAGTTGGGCGGCGGCATTGGGATCGAGGCGGGCGAGCAGCGGAATCGCCGCCAGCGCGAGGCCTCCCCCGATCATGTAGTACAGCCAGGACCGGATGCGGGCCACCTCGCCGATCACGACGAGGGCAATGGCAGGGAGCAGCGTCGCGGCGGAAGCGAGGAGCGTCCCCTGCCACACCATGTCGAGCGAGGCGGAGACCGTCTCGTCCGCCTCGAGCCCGTAGATGGCATGCGTGATGGTCTCGAGCCCGAGCGTGACCAGGACGAACAGCGACACGGCTGCCGAGATCAGGAATGCGATGGGCACCCAGATCATCCGGCCAAGTGTTTTGAGCACCATGTCCGTCCCCCCTCCGCCTCTGTGTCAGGTCTCGGGCGGAGACGCCGCTGCCGCAGCGGTGCGCTCGCGGGCGCGCAGCTTCTGGCTCTCGGACCGGAGCTGCCCGCAGGCGGCGAGAATGTCGCGTCCGCGCGGCGTGCGCACGGGGCTCGCATAGCCCGCTCTGTTCACGACGTCGGCAAACTTCTCGATCGTCTCCCAGTCCGAGCACTCGTACTTCGAGCCCGGCCACGGATTGAACGGAATGAGGTTGATCTTGGCCGGAATGCCGGCCAGGAGCCGCACCAGCGCCTTGGCGTCGGCGAGGCTGTCGTTCACGCCCTTGAGCATCACGTACTCGAATGTGATGCGCTTGGCGTTCGACGCACCGGGATAGGTGCGGCAGGCCTCCAGCAGCTCCTTGATCGGATACTTCTTGTTGATCGGCACCAGCTCGTCGCGGAGATCGTCGCGGGTCGCATGCAGCGAGATCGCGAGCATGGTGCCCGAGAGCTCGCCCCAGCGGGCGATCTCCGGCACGACGCCGGACGTCGAAAGCGTGATGCGCCGCTTCGAGAGCGAGATGCCCTCGCCGTCGGAGGTGATCTCCATCGCCTCGCGCACGTTGTCGAAATTGTAGAGCGGCTCGCCCATGCCCATCAGCACGACGTTGGTGATCTTGCGCTCTCCGGAGGGTACGAGCCCGCTGTCGCCAGGCCCCGCGGCACCCGGCCAGTCCCCGATGCGGTCGCGCGCGAGCAGGATCTGCCCCACGATCTCGGAGGCCTCGAGGTTGCGCACGAGCCGCTGCGTTCCCGTATGGCAGAAGCTGCAGGTCAGCGTGCAACCCACTTGCGACGAGATGCACAGCGTGCCGCGGTCGCTCTCGGGTATGTAGACCGTCTCGATCTCTGGCGCGCGCGCCTCGTGCCCGCGCTTCGGAAGCCGGAGCAGCCATTTCCTCGTTCCGTCGACGGATACCTGCTCGGAGACGATCTCGGGGCGGTCGAGCGTGAAGCGGGCTTCGAGCGCTTGCCGCGTCTCCTTGGAGACGTCCGTCATCTGGTCGAACGAGGTCGCGCCCGTGATGTAGAGCCAGCGCCAGAGCTGGATCACGCGCATGCGGAGCTGCTTCTCGGGCACGCCCGCCTCCGCCAGCGCCGCGCGCAGCCGCTCGCGCGAAAGCCCGGCCAGCGTCGGCTTGAAGCCCGTCTCCGGCGCCGTGCCCTCACCGGGGGGCGTATGATCCAAAACCAGTGTCATGGCCGCATCTTCTATCGGCTTCCGCACCCCAGCGAAAGTCCGCTGCGAGCGGCAAAGTGGTAACCTTTTCCCCCTGTGGGGTATCCGCTATAAGGCGGCACGCCGCGCCGGACGCTCATTTTCGCGCATCAGCAACTCTCGCAAAAGCTTCCACAACATGGCCAAGACCGACAAGGACGCTCCCGCCCGCCCCGTTGCGCGCCTCCCCAAGGGCATGCGCGACATCGGCGCCGACGAGCTGCGCCAGAGAGAGGCCATGCTGGAGAAGATCCGCGCGGTCTACGAGCGCTATGGCTTCGAGCCGTTGGAGACGCCAGCCTTCGAGTACACGGATGCGCTCGGCAAGTTCCTGCCCGACCAGGACCGTCCCAACGAGGGCGTGTTCTCGTTCCAGGATGAGGACGAGCAGTGGCTCTCGCTGCGCTATGACCTGACGGCGCCCCTCGCCCGCTACGTGGCCGAGAACTACCAGGACATGCCGAAGCCGTTCCGCCGCTACGCGACGGGCTCCGTCTACAGGAACGAGAAGCCCGGCCCCGGCCGCTTCCGCCAGTTCACCCAGTTCGATGCCGACACCGTCGGCGCCGAGAGCGTCGCTGCCGACGCCGAGATGTGCATGCTCGCCGCCGACACGCTCGAAGCCCTCGGCATCCCCCGCGGCCAGTACATCGTGAAGGTCAACAACCGCAAGGTGCTCGATGGCATCATGGAATCCGTCGGCATAGATTTGGCTGCTGCGCAAACGAAGCTGGCGGTTCTGCGCTCGCTCGACAAGCTCGACAAGTTCGACACCAAGGACGTTCGGCTTCTCTTGGGTCCGGGTCGCAAGGATGAGTCGGGAGACTTCACCAAAGGCGCAGGTCTCGACGCAAAGCAAATCGATGCCGTCATGGATTTCGTGTCGAGGCCGTTCGCCAAGGCCACAAGGGAAGTGACTGCCGGCCTCGAGCCCACGCAGCTCTATCGAGACGGCATGGCAGAGCTTGCAGCAATGAGCGAGCTTCTGAGCGCCGGTGGCTATGGCGAAGACCGCATTCGCATCGACGTCTCGGTCGTCCGTGGCCTCGAGTACTACACCGGCCCCGTGTTCGAGGCCGAGCTCTTGATCCCCGCCAAGGACGAGAAGGGCAACCCCGTCCGCTTCGGCTCGGTCGGCGGCGGCGGCCGCTATGACGATCTCGTTGCCCGCTTCACGGGCCAGAAGGTTCCCGCCACCGGGTTCTCCATCGGCGTCTCGCGCCTCCAGGCTGCGCTGAACCTCATCGGCCGCGCGCCCGCGCCGACGGCGGGCCCCGTCGTCGTCACCGTGATGGATAAGGACCAGATCGCCACCTACCAGAAGCTTGTGCAGACGCTGCGCGAAGCGGGCATCCCCGCCGAGCTATACCTCGGCAACCCGAAGAAGTTCGGCCGCCAGCTCGAGTATGCCGACAAGCGCGGCGCGCCGGTCGCCGTCATCCAGGGCTCGAACGAGCGCGCTGCCGGCCAGGTGATCCTGAAGGACCTGATCGAGGGCGCCAAGGCCGCCGCCGCCATCAAGGACAACAGGGAATGGAAGGAGACCCGGCCCGCCCAGGTCTCCGTCAACGAAGCGGACCTCGTCGCCGAGGTGCGCGCCATCCTCGCCCGCCACACCTGATCCGACCCGAGCCGCCGTCCACTTCACTCCCCCTGGAAGGGGGAGGACGCCGCGACACGAGTTAGCGATTTAGCTAACTCGTTTTTGTCGCGACTAGGTGGGGGTGTTCTGCGCTTCGAATGCGCCGCCCTGCACCCCCTCCTGGGTCCGCCATCAGACTCAGCTCGCCGGTCGTGGCTGGGCTTACGATGGTAGTGGGCGAGCTAAGCCTGTGGCGGCCCGGCCTCCCCCTCAAGGGGGAGGAAAAGGTGCATCGCCCTCTCTTTGCAGAAACCATGAACCATCGCCCGCAAGCCACCTTGCGCGGCAACCCACCAACCCCCTATGAACGCGCCACCCCTCCATGCCACGCGGACAGGGGCAGCCGACGAACCCGCGAGTTGAGATGACCGCCGAGACGGCACGCCAGTACGAGGCTCTCGAGGCCGCCGCGCAGACCGTGCTCTCCGTGTTCACGCGAGCGGGCTATGAGCCCGTGTCGCCGGCGATCATCCAGCCGGCCGGCGTCTTCCTCGACGTCGTCGGCGAGACGCTGCGTGCGCGCACTTATGTCTTTACGGATCCCGACGGCGACGAGCTCTGCATGCGGCCAGACCTCACGGTCCCGACCTGCCGTCTGCACCTCGAGCGCCATCCGGCCGGCACCGTCGCCGCCAAGTACAGCTACAACGGCCCGGCTTTCCGCTTTCAGCCGGCGGGCAGCGACCAGGCCCACACGCGCGAGTTCCGCCAGACCGGCCTCGAGTCCATCGGCGACGCGGACCTCGCGCGCGCGGATGCCGAGATCGTGGCCACCATCGCGGCTGCGCTGAAGGCCGGTGGGCTGTCGACCTACACCCTCCGCTTCGGCGACCTCGGGTTGTTCAGGGCCATCCTCGACGCGTCCGAGATGCCGTCGCGCTGGCGGCAGCGCCTGATGCACCACTTCTGGCACCCGGAGCAGTTCCAGGCTGAGCTGAAGCGCCTGACGGTGGAGCCCGGCGCCATTTCGAGGCATGTGCCGAAGGGTCTGCGCGACACGCTCGATCCCAAGAGGCCGGACGAGGCCGAGGTCGCGGTGGCGCGCTATCTCGAAGCTGAAGGCATCGAGAGCGTCGGCCTGCGCTCGACGGCTGAGATCGCCGCCGGCCTCCTGGCCCGTGTCGCCGACGCCACGGCCTATCCGCTCTCGGCGAAAACCGCGCAGCTCATCGCGAGCTATGTGGCGATCGTATCGCCGGCCCGCGCGTCGGCGCGGCGTGTGCGCGAGCTCGCCACCCTGATTGGCGTCGACATCGACAAGGCGATAGCCGCCTACGAGCGTCGCCTCGAGCTGCTCGATCGTGCCGGTGTCGACCTCGACCGTGCGGAGTTCGCGGCCGATTTCGGCCGCGCGCTCGAGTACTACACGGGTTTCGTGTTCGAGGTCGTGGTGCCGGGCCTCGGCCGCAAGGCTCCGGTCGCTGGCGGCGGGCGCTATGATGATCTCGTGAAGGCCGTGGGTGCCCCGCGCGACGTGCCGGCCGTTGGCGCCGCCATCCACACCGATCGCCTCCTCGCCGCCCTCAACGGAGGCGGGACATGACAGACAAGCTGATCCTCGGCATCCCCTCGAAGGGCCGGCTCATGGAGCAGACGGCGGAGGTCTTCGCGGCGGCGGGGCTCACCATCCGCAAGACGGGCAACGAGCGGGGCTATCGCGGCGAGGTCGTGGGCTTCCCCGATATCGAGGTCGCCTACATCTCGGCCTCCGAGATCGCCTGGTACTTGAAGACAGGCCGCGCGCACGTCGGCGTTACCGGCGAGGACCTCGTGCGCGAGCAGATGTCGGACGCCGACCAGCGCGTCTCGTTCGTGAGGAAGCTCGGCTTCGGTCATGCAGATGTCGTGGTCGCCGTGCCCGACTGCTGGATCGACGTGCGCACCATGGCCGATCTCGCCGAGATCGCGTTGCCGTTCCGGCGCGCGCACGGTCGCTGGTATCGGGTCGCGACCAAGTACCTGAACCTCACGCGTCGCTTCTTCGCAGCGAACGGGCTTGCCGACTACCGCATCGTCGAAAGCCTGGGTGCTACCGAAGGCACGCCCGCGTCCGGCGCGGCCGAGCTCATCGTCGACATCACGACGACGGGCAGCACGCTCAAGGCCAACGGATTGCGCATCCTCGACGACGGGGTCGTGCTGAAGTCCGAGGCCAACCTCGTCGCCTCGAGCGTGGCGCAGTGGGGTCCGGGCGCCCGTGCGCTGGTGGCCGACATCGCCGCCCGCATGAAGGTTTGACGGGAAATTCGGCCGATTCAGGCGAGCCGCGCATGTTGCGGCGCACCGATGCTCCGGCAGCGGAGAGCTTTGCCGTTGCAAAGGCTCGCATTTCACGATGGGGTTGAACGCGGGCGCTCGCCTGGGCACATTCACGCTGGGTTCATGCCGGGCGGGTTAGTGTCCATGGCATAAACCGAGGCGCCGGATGTGCGTCTCGTGGTGAATGCGCCAACTAGCGCCGCTACCCTGAGCATGGGATCGGCGAAGGAGATTGAGGACGAACGATGGCCCATCCGCGGACGATCGCAGCAGTTTGTATCACGGCGCTCGCAGGCGCGGCCGGGCTCGCGTCCAACGCCGCAGCCCAGGCAAATTGCGAGACCTACGGCCGTCTCGCGCTCCAGCAGCAGCAGCAGAACGCGGATTCGAAGTGCGGCTTTACTGGCCCCGAGTGGAGCCCCGACCTCAAGGCGCACATTGCATGGTGCGGTGGCGTCGGGCCTGACCAGTGGAAGGTCCAGCTCCAGAAGCGCAAGCAGCAGCTCGACGCCTGCAAGGCGAAGTAGAGCCGCGCCGGCTCGCCCTCACGATGTCGTCCCTGGGACCATGGTGGCCTTCGCCATTGGCGGCAGCGCCAGCGTCATGCGGATTAGACCGGAGGCAAAAACGGAGAAGGCGAGCGCTTCCGCGCCCGCCTTCAATCCTGAATGGACATTTGTGTCAGTGCACGCTGGCGATCTCGAGCTCGCCGTCCATGGCGTGGCTGAGAGCGGCCTGACGCGTGTCGGTGATTGCCAACGGCGTTCCGTCCGCCCCGTGCAACGCGTAGAGATTGATGCCCTGAGGCAGGCCTTCGATGGCCGGGAACAGCTTCGAAGCCTCGTCCGACGACATTGTTTTTATATAGGCGACCTGCCCGCCGCCGAGCCGCGCAAGCTCGATCTCGCTCATGACGGGGGCGGTAACGTTCCGCGCCGGCTGGCGCGTCTTGCTGGTAGTCTCGTTCATGACGCAACTCCTCCTCTCTCGAGGCATTCCAACGTCATGGAAGACGGCCCGTGCGCATGCCTACACACCGATCCGAAACCCATGATCGTACGATTCGATGCATTTGGCTGTAGCTGGCCGGCACCTAGCCTCGACGAATCAATCAGCTTCAGCATTAGCCTCGTGTCGAATGGCCGCCTTAACCATTGCCGCCACCGATCTCGATCTTGCGGATCAGGCGATGCGGCTCGTGGCGCACGAGGTCGATGGCCAGCAGGCCGTTCTGCAGCTCTGCCGATTGCACCTCGATGCCGTCCGCGAGCACGAAGGTGCGATTGAACTGGCGTGCCGCGATGCCCCGGTAGAGGTACTCCCGCGACTTGTCGTCCTGCTGGCGACCCCGCACGACGAGTTGGTTGTCCTCGACCTGGATGTCGAGCTGATCGCGAGCAAAGCCGGCCACCGCGATGGTGATGCGCAGCTTCTCGCGCTCCCCGTCGGAGGGCGCGATCCGCTCGATATTGTAGGGAGGATAGCCCTCCGTCCCGCCCTTGCCCGAGCGGTCGATGAGGCGCTCGATCTCTTCGAACCCGAGCAGGAGCGGGTTCGAAAGCAGCGACAACCTTGACATAGCGGGCCCTTTCGATAAGCGACCTACTCACTTCTTTGAGCGGCACCGTTCTGGTCGCCGCCCCTACCGCCGGCCCCAACCCGGGCGCCGGTTTCAACTCGATATCAGATATGGGATGGCAGCGACCGCATTCAAGCAAGCGGGGACGCGGCTCTTGGGAACGGGTCGATCAGCGGCCCGTGGGCACGGCGCGCAGGCCCTGAGTGACGATGGCGGGCTCGAGTACGGCACGGAGAACATTGGCCTTTTGCTCGAGATGGCGGGTCACGCTGTCGAGCAGCGCTGGATCCCGGTGGGGTCGTGCCACGGCAGCCATCAGCACGCCCTTGAGCTCGTCGAGGGTCTCGCGCAGCGCGCCCCGGGTGCGCGTCATGACCTCGTCCTTGAGGTCGATGGGATCGGCGCCAGGCAGCTCGGCGCGCCGCGCCGGCCGCGTCCACCGCACCGGCTTTCCGGCCTCGATGAAGCGCCCATAGGCGGCGAGCACATAGCGCCCGAGCGGAGTGAGGGTGACCGTCGCGCGCGCGTGGCGCGTCGCGCCCGGCCGGGGCTCGGCCGGCACAGTGGCTGGGGCAACGAGACCGGCCTTCGTGATCGAGAGCGCGGCACGCCGCCGGGCGGCGCTGAGCGAGCGGGTCATGCCCGGCTCCGTCACCGCAAACGGGACGCCGGACGCCGCGCCGAGCAGGATCTCGCGCTCGCGCTGCCCGAGGCGCACATGCCGGAGCCTGTCGCGGCCGGCCGCGAACTCTGTCCGGCAGTGCGGGCAGGGGGCGAGCTTCTGCACCCACTCTCGCGCCTCGTCACCGGCCGGTGCGAGCGGGGCGAACAGGGCAGTGAGCGCCGGACAGGCAACGCCGGTGTGCGGGCAGGCGAGGGCAGGGCTCACGGCCGGCGAGCTGGCCGCCGGCACTCGCGCCCGGGCCGTTTCTGTCTCATCCGGCACCAAAGGCTGCACCGGACCCGCAACGCGTGATGCCTTTGGCACGATTTGATGCATGTCTGCCCCCGACCGGCGTGAGACGTTGCAGGCCTGTGGCACAAGGCGGTGCAGACGAGCTGCATCAGCAAGTGCCAGGCACAAAACGCTACGTCAGATCAGAGGTTTATTGGCATTTGCTGATGCGGAGCTTGCGCTTCGCGAGAGGGGCTTATTTGAACCGGCCACCCGTCTCGAGCACCTCGATCTTGTAGCCGTCCGGGTCGTCGATGAAGAAGAAGCGGCCGAAGGGCTTGCCGTCATGCATCATCTGCTTGATGTCGCGCGGCGCGAGGCCGAGTGCGGTGAGCCGCCCGTGCTCCCCCTCGAGGTCATCTACAACGAAGGCCAGGTGGCCGTATCCGTTGCCGAGGTCGTACTTTTCGCTGCGGCCCTTGTTAACCGTGAGCTCCACTTCGAAGAGGGCCTCTGGGTTGCTCATGTAGATGAGCGTGAAGTCCGCGAAGTCGACCCGGTCCGCCACCTTGAGGCCGAAGGCCTCGCTGTAGAAGGCGACGCTCCTCGCCTCGTCCAGCACCCGGACCATCATGTGGATCGCCTTCGCCATGGTCGTCTCCTCGATCGTTGGCTGAGCCGTTGGGGCCCCCTGCGAGAAGCATCTAGCAGGCCAGTTTCGCGGCTGCACACCCTTCCTTGGCCACCTGAAGGGCCTGTGCTATCCAGCCCCGAGCAAATTGTCACCGGATCATTGCATACGGGGTGGGTCTCTATGAAGGAAGTCATCGAGGAGCTCGAGCGCAGGCGCGACAACGCACGTCTCGGCGGCGGCATCGCCCGCATCGAGGCGCAGCACAAGCGCGGCAAGCTGACGGCCCGCGAGCGCATCGAGCTCCTGATGGACGAGAACTCGTTCGAGGAGTTCGACACCTTCGTGGAGCATCGCTGCGCCGACTTCAGCATGGAGAAGCAGAAGACGCCGGGCGACGGCGTCGTCACCGGCTGGGGCACCATCAACGGCCGCGTGGTTTACGTCTTCGCCAAGGACTTCACGGTGTTCGGCGGCTCGCTGTCCCAGGCGCACGCCCAGAAGATCATGAAGATCCAGGACATGGCGCTGAAGAACCGTGCACCCATCGTCGGCCTCTTCGATGCCGGCGGCGCCCGCATCCAGGAGGGCGTCGACGCCCTCGGCGGCTACGGCGAGGTGTTCCAGCGCAACGTGCTCGCTTCGGGCGTTATCCCGCAGATCTCGGTCATCATGGGCCCTTGCGCCGGCGGCGACGTCTACTCGCCGGCCATGACCGACTTCATCTTCATGGTGAAGGACACGAGCTACATGTTCGTCACCGGCCCTGACGTCGTGAAGACGGTGACCAACGAGAACGTGACGGCCGAGGAGCTCGGCGGCGCCAAGGTCCACACCACCAAATCGTCGATCGCCGACCGCGCCTACGAGAACGACGTCGAGGCGCTGCTCCAGATGCGCCGCCTCATGGACTTCCTCCCCTCGAACAACAAGTCGGGCGTCCCTGCGCTGCCGACCGCCGACAGCCCCGACCGCGAGGACTTCTCGCTCGACACGCTGATCCCCGACAACCCGAACAAGCCTTACGACATCAAGGAGCTGATCCTGAAGGTCGTCGACGAGGGCGACTTCTTCGAGATCCAGGAGAACTACGCCAAGAACATCGTCACCGGCTTCGCCCGCATGGAAGGGCGCACCATCGGCATCGTCGCCAACCAGCCTCTGATGCTGGCCGGCGTGCTCGACAGCGACGCCTCGCGCAAGGGCGCCCGCTTCGTGCGCTTCTGCGATTGCTTCGAGATTCCGATCGTGACTTTTGTCGACGTGCCGGGCTTCCTGCCGGGCACCGCGCAGGAGTACGGCGGCCTCATCAAGCACGGCGCCAAGCTGCTCTTCGCCTACGCCGAGGCGACCGTGCCCAAGATCACGCTCATCACGCGCAAGGGCTACGGCGGCGCCTATGTCGTCATGAGCTCGAAGCACATCCGCGGCGACGTCAACTACGCCTGGCCCTCGGCCGAGATCGCGGTCATGGGCGCCAAGGGCGCGGCCGAGATCATCTATCGCGCCGAGCTGTCGGACGCCGACAAGATCAAGGCCCGCATCGACGAGTATCAGAAGCGCTTCGCCAATCCGTTTGTCGCCGCCGAGCGCGGCTACATCGACGAGGTGATCCTGCCGCACGGTACCCGCCGCCGCATCTGCCGCGCGCTCAACATGCTGCGCAACAAGACCCTCGAGAATCCCTGGAAGAAGCACGACAACATCCCGCTGTAGGTCCTCCAGTACCTCGCGAGCTTGAGCACGTGAAAACCGGGCCGGCGGCCGACAGGGTTAACGGACGCTCGCATACGCCGGCCCCTTGTGCTCACGCGTTGTGTAACTTTGCCTCAACTCAGCCAAATCTCCGCCTTAGAGTAAGATCGCGCGGGATGGGGCTGTTGGAGGGGTGGGGCGTGAAGCTGCATCAGGTCGAAATGTTGGGCGTTGGCCGAGCCGTGCTCGTTCACGTCGTCCTCGGCGACGACTCGGATCTGTCGGCATCGCGGCAATGGCTCGAGGCCACCGTGGAGATTCCGTTCAAGGGCACCATGGACGAGGAAGGCCTGCGCACTGCGGCCATGACGGCACTACGCGACACGCTCAACGATCAGATCGCGGCCCTCCGCGCCGGTCCGCTCGGGTGACCTGAGCGCCGAGCCCGTTCACCAGTAGTCCTTCATGAGCTCCGTCGCCCAGACGGGCTGGCGCACGTCTCCGCGTGGGAGGAACTCTTTCATCACCGGCTTGATGTCGAGGATCGGCGTCCCGTCGATGGCATCCAGTCCCTCGACCTCCACGCAATGCCGGTGAACCGCGAGGATGCGGCACGTCGAGACGCCGATACGATTGGGTCGGCTCTTGCCGCGCTGCGCGAAGATTCCAACTAGAGGCCAGTCGGTGCGGCCGCGGGGATGTCGGGCTGCAGTGGTGATCTCGTCCGCCCCCACTCGGTCGAATACGAAGACCACGTCGGCATGGGAAAAGTCCGCCAGGCCGGCCAGCGCTTCCGGCGTGAAATGCGCTTGATCGAGCTCGAGCCGGCAACGGCTCTCGCCCCAGTTGTCGTCCTCGGGGACTGCACGGCCGCCCCGGACCAGCCCGATCGCTGTCATCGCAAACATCAAGCGTGAGCCACCTCGTTGCAGCCAAAGACCAACCAATGGCGGATGGGCGGAGGACTGGCAAGGCCAGGCGCCGACCGGATCGCTTGTCTTCCGGGGTGTTGACATTCCGGCTCGGCCCACCGACGTGTGTCGCGCCTCGCAAAAGTCTGAACCTCGGTGGTCCCCCCATGAAAATCGATCTTTCAAACAAGACGGCCCTCGTGACCGGCTCGACGGCCGGCATCGGCTACGCCATCGCCAAGGGCCTCGCCGGGGCAGGTGCCAAGGTCGTCATCAATGGTCGCAAGGATGCGACCGTCGCCAAGGCCGCCGAGCAGCTCGGCATCGAGGTGGGCGCAGGCCACGTCCGCGGTGTCGCAGCCGATGTGTCGACGGCAGAGGGTTGCACCAATCTGGCCGTGGCCGCCGGCGCCGTCGACATCCTCGTCAACAACGCCGGCATCTTCGAGCCCAAGGACTTCTTCGAGATCCCCGACGCCGAGTGGACGCGCTTCTTCGAGGTCAACGTCATGTCCGGAGTGCGCCTCTCGCGCGCGCTGATGCCCGCCATGCTGAAGAACGACTGGGGGCGCGTCGTGTTCATCTCGTCCGAATCCGGCATCAACATCCCGAAGGAGATGATCCACTACGGGTTCACCAAGACAGCGCAGCTCTCGGTCGCTCGCGGCCTCGCCGAGCTGACGGCCGGCACCGGCGTGACCGTAAACTCCGTCCTGCCCGGCCCCACCCGCTCCGACGGCGTTGAGGCATTCCTCGAGGCCATGGCTCGCGAGAACGACACGACGCCGGACGCCATGGCCAAAACCTTCGTCAAGGACTTCCGCCCAACGTCGCTGATCCAGCGCTTCGCGACCGTGGAGGAGGTGGCCAATATGGTGGTTTACACGTGCTCGAAAGAGGCCTCCGCCACCAACGGAGCGGCCCTCCGCGTCGAGGGCGGCCTCCTCCGCAACATCGGGTAAACTAATGGATATGCGGGGCCTGAGCGCCTTTCTTGAACTCGAAGCCCCGTCCCGGTAACGTGCCGCAAAATCCGGGAAGCGAGAGCGAGGGGATCACGCATGGCGGACTTGAAGTCGCACGAGCGGCCCGTATGCGAGGTGTGCGGACAGACCGGCTCGACCGTGGTCGAGCGTTATACCCGCAGCCCCTGGCCCGTCGTTTCGTGCAACGCCTGCGGCTTCGTCTACCTCGGCAAGGTGCCGGACTACGAGGACCTCTCGGTCAATCTCGCCTGGGAGAAGCAGCACGCCGACGAGAAGGAGCGACGCAAGAAGACCAACAAGCTGGCCCGCTTCGACGCGCTGACGCGCTTCCGCTTGAAACTTGGCAAAGTCATCGATCGCAATCGCCACGCCCGCGGCGTCGCGCAGACCGGACGCGTGCTCGAGATCGGCTGCGGGGGCTCGACCCGCATTCCCGAGGGCCCTACGCCATACGGCATCGAGATCAGCGAGGGCCTGAGCAAGAAGGCGCTGCCCATCTACGAGGCCCGCGGCGGCACCGTCTACCACGAGCCCGCCACCACCGGCATCGAGCGCTTCCCTGAGAATTTCTTCGACAGCATCATCATGCGCAGCTACCTCGAGCACGAGGCACAGCCCCGCTTGATCCTCGAGCGCGCCTTCAAGCGCCTGAAGCCCGGCGGCACGATCCTCCTGCGCTCGCCGAACTACAATTCGGCGAACCGCTTCATCATGGGCACCGAGTGGTGCGGCTTCCGCTTCCCCGATCACGTCAACTATTTCACGCCGCGCTCGCTCAAATCGCTGGCCTCCAGCATCGGCTACGAGTTCCGCTGGATGAACTGGCTCTCGCTCTTCGACGACAACCTGATCGTCGAGCTGAGGAAGCCGGCCGCGGTGGCGGCGTCGGCAGAGAAGCCCGCGCCCCGCGCCGCTTGACGCATCAACGGTCGAGCTCCGGGAGTCGCGCGTAGCGCGCGAGCGCGGCCGATCCGACTGCGTTGAGGTGGCCGCGGTCGCGGTAGAGCAGCACGCCGTCCTTGAAGGCGCTGCACAGCGGGCCCGGGCACAAGAGGTCGATCATGTCGAGAAAGGTCACGCCCGGATCGGTCTTGGCAATGGCCGCGAAAGTTGTCTGCGAGGTGCTGAGGGCTTGTGCGACGGTATCATGGGGGATGGTGCACGCGGTGGTCTCGGTGCCGCTGCGCGCCGCGTCGGCGAAGCAGCGCAGCGAGAAGGTCTCGAAGTGCGGGATCTGCCCTATGATGAGCACCTTGATGCCGCGCTTGCGGAAGATCTCGACCGTCGAGCGCGTGAAGGCGTCGAACGTCCGCCTCTCGGGCGGACCTTCCGGTTTCGAGATGCGGTTGGTGACGATCTCGGGATAGCCGCTCCAGGCCGATGACAGCACCGCAATTCTGAGCCCAGGGTTGCGGTCCAGGAACTTCAGGATGGTCTCCTGGTAGAGTGTGCAGGGCTCCTCCTTGTAGATGGAGCGCACGCGTGCCGCGCCGATCAGGGGCGCGCAGGTGCTCTGCGTCACCTGTCGTCCCGAGAGACCCGCCTCGCTGGCAAGCGTCGCGATCATCGGCACGAAGTGGTCCGCGTTGGAATCACCGAACACTGCGATGTCGTAGGAGGCGCCCTCCGCGAGAGGCTTGCCGAAGGTGCAGATCTTGTGATGGCTGAAAGCGAGATCGTAGCCGTCGCACGCGGCACGCATCGGGTTTCCGGTCGAGGCGGCGCGATAGACGTTGTAGGCGGGCGCGTCGAGCCGTTGCGGGAAGCCCTTGCCGAGCACGAGCGCTCCGCCGGCGAGGCAGAGCACCGTCGCCGTCGCGATGAGCCGCCTGAGCAGAGCCCAGGGCGCAATCTCGTAGAGCCCGAGCCAGCGTGTGAGCCTCTGCTCGACGAGCAGCCACGAGAGCGCCGCCGACACGAGCGCGAGGCCGACGAGGATTGCCGCCTCCCCCGCGTTCGGCGCGCGGCCGAGCCAGTAGGTTGCGAGCGCGAGATAGGGCCAGTGGTAGAGATAGAGCGAGTAGCTCATCTTGCCGATGAGAACGACGGGGCCTAGCGAGAGGAGCCGCGACACTGGCGTAGCCGCCGCGAGCCCGCCCGCGATGCAGAGTGCCGAGCCGACGACCGTCGGCACCACGGCGAGCCCGGGGAACGCGGTATGCGCATCGATGAGAAACGCCGAGCCGATGATCAGAAGGAGCCCGAGGGCATCGATCGGACCGAGCCAGCGCGGTGTCTGGCCTACAGGCCACCGGATCGCGAGTGCGCAGCCGAGAAGAAGCTCGAACGCGCGCGGAAGCGGCATATAGAACGCGAAGCTCGGATCGCGTGCGACGGAGATCTCCGAGTGCATGAGCGAAAGCGCCGCAAGGCCGAGCGCCGCCGCAGCGATGCGCGAGCGTGCCCCGAGCCTCCTATGCAGCAGGAGCAGCAGCAGCGGCCATGTGAGATAGAACTGGTCCTCGACTGCCAGCGACCACGTGTGCAGCAGCGGTGCCTCGGCCGCCGGGGCGTCGAAATAGCCGGTCGTCCTGTAGAAATAGAAATTCGCGGTCATGCTCCAGACCGCGGCCAGGCTCTTGCCGAAGGCTTCGAGCGCGTCCGGCATCAGCAGCAGCGCAGCCGCAGCGGACACGAGCACCGAGCATACGAGAGCCGCCGGGGCGAGGCGGCGGACGCGCCGACCCAGGAACGCGACGTAGGAGAAGGTCCCCTCCTCCATCTCCACGAGGAGCTGCCGCGTGATGATGAAGCCCGAGATGACGAAGAACACGTCGACGCCGATGAACCCGCCTGGCACCGCCCACGGCCAGGCGTGATAGAGCACCACCAACAGCACGGCCAGCGCGCGCAGTCCGTCGACGTGCGGGAGATACGGCAGCCCGGAGCTGCGGTGCGCGCTGACGTTCACGGGCAGAGCCTCATCTCCCGCACCAGTCTCGGAGAGTGTGTTGATCTCGGGCAAGGACGCTCTACATGATAGAGGATACTTTGTCTTGAGTTGCGCCCCCCGCGGCCAGACGAGCACTTGGCTATGTCACCGAGCGGAGGTGGCCTGCGAGCCACGGATCGCCGCAATGTCGCATAACGCAACGTTGCTGCGGGGAGCGGTGTCGAAGTTGGGCCGTTACACTGCGCGTTCGCCCCATTGCGAGCGCAATTGACCGGTCCAGATGACCACCGAGTTTAGAGATGAATCACGCCGACCAACCGTGAAAGGAAAATGGCATGCGAAAGTTAATCGCCATGGCGGTGTTGGGAGCAGGAGCCATTCTGTTCTCCATCGCAGAGCCGGTCCAAGCCATGCCTATCGCCGCAAGCGCAGGCGTTGCTAAGCAGGCGGCTGCCGATAATGCCGTCGAGCAGGTCCACTACCGGCGCTACTGGAAGCGGTGGGGCCATCACCGCCACTGGCGTCCCCGCTACTACGGCTACTACTACCGCCCGTACCGCTATTACCAGCCCTACTATTACGGGTACTACCCCTACTATGGATACCGTCATCGCCCGCATTTTGGCGTCTACTTGCGCTTCTAGACTGCGCAGGAGCTGACAATCGAGGCGGCCGCGAGCGGAGCGCGCGGTCGTCTTCGTTTGTAACGGACCTTGATATTAGGTCGACTGCTGGACGAGCGAGGGAATTCGCTCCTTAAGAAGGGTTGCCAGCCGATCGAGGGGATTGTCCGTGAGCGGGCGGATCTCGCCGAGCTTCTCGGCCAGAGCATCCACAGAAAGACGTCCGATCGAGAGCGAGCGCGCCCAATCGTTTTCCTCGAGATAGGAGCGATACTCGGCCTCGGCCTCAGGCAGCTCCGACTCTCTCGGCACGAGAGCGACCACCGGACGGCGCGCCCAAACCACCTCCGAGACCATCGAGCTGCTGTCCACCGTCACCAGCACTGCTGCCGATCGTGCGAAAAGCTCGGTCAGCGTGCCTGGCCCCGAACGGGCAAAATCTATGAAGGTGAGAATCGGCCCATCGGCGCGGCGCGAGAGCTTGGAGAAGAGCGCGGTGGCCCTCGGCGGGGTGCGTCGAGAGTTGGCAACGATCCAGCGCGTCCCACACGCTTCGTGCGCCGCCGCCAGGAATGACGCGACGAGCTCCCAATCCTGCCCGGTGAACTGTGTGTCCGACGTGTCGCCGCCGACGAGAAGACCCAGCACGGGCGGCAGCACATTGCCTCCGGTCGGTGGAGGGGAGAGCTTGTCGGGATCGAGCTCCGACGGCTTGAGCGCCATCACATGCTGCGGCAGCGACGCGCGCTGCGCATAGGAGGTCAGCACCAGCGCAAAGTCCTTCGGCTTGAAGGCGCGGAGCGAGCCGTAGAAGACGTTGGGGGCTCCGGTGATTCGCGCCGCTGCCACGTTGGCCGCAAGCGTGTCGCCTCCCGCCGAGACGATCAGATCGATCGCCGGCAGGACTTCGGACTCGATGCCGTAGCCGAGGCTCAGAATCCAGCTCGGCGCCAACCCGGCATTCGTTGCCGCCGCAAGCACGCGTCCTGGGGTGAGATCGCGCCGCGCCACGTCGAGCTTGAGCGTGACGACCGGCGCGAACCGCTCGACCGCTGCGACGATGCCTTTCGAGAGATTGAAATGTCCCGGAAGCTGGTCCGAGATCATGAGAACTTTGAGCGGTTTCATGGGTCGATCGCAAGATGGGGAGGTGACGGACATTACCAGCCTCGCCCGCGAATACACCTCGAACTTTTTGTAATCCGCCCCCTGTCGCACGCGCCCGCCGCTTTGTCACCCAACTGATATGCCGACCATGCCCGATAGCCCGAATCGATGGGTGCGGCGGGAGGACGTCATGATCAGAAGCCCGAAGGACTGGGCCTCGCTCTTGGGCTTCGACAAGGATTGGGATGAGCGGACGCTGGCGGCGCGTGCCCGCATGATGTGCGGGGTGCTGGGCTTCCTCGATCGCCACTTTGCCGATCCCGATGGCGAGCGGCCGTCCGAGACGGTGATCATGGAGTTCGGCCAGTATCTGGCGCTCGCCGTCCAGAAGGTGGGCGCGAGCCGCGCCGAGGAGCTCAAGGAGCTGTACTCCGCTGCACATCGGCTGCATGCCCAATGGGAGGCCATCGAGCGCGACGAGGAGTTCAAGACCATTGCCGAGCACCGCGCCGTCCTCCGCGGCTTCGTTCGCTTCGCCGACGCGTGGCTCGGCACGTCGCTTTTGCCCGAGGAGCCTGAGCCGGCCCCACGGGTCGACGTCTCGGACGCCAAGACCCGGCTGGTGCGCCGCTCACTCTAGTGCATCTCCCCAAGTAGGCGCCCCTCCGCGATAGTGCGCGCCCTGTCGTCAATCCCAGCCGGAACAGCATCTTAGAACCCAAAGCGCCAACTGTTGGCGTCTTGAAACTGTGAGATGCGATCAATAGATACCGGTCGGGACAATAAGCGCGGGTCCACGCCGGCCCGAGCCAGGGGGACTGACGACAATGCTGATCCGGGATTCCGCGGCGGGCTATGGCCTGGTGAGCCGCCTCTTTCACTGGCTGATGGCCTTGGCGATCTTCGGCATGTTCGGCCTCGGACTCTGGATGACCGGCCTTGACTATTACAGTCCCTACTACCACTCGGCTCCGGAGCTGCATAAGGGCATCGGCATCCTGATTCTTGTCGCGCTCGTTGTCCGTTTCCTGTGGCGCCAGTTGAATGTGAGGCCAGCGGACGATGACCTCGCGCCCTGGGAGCGCGTGGTTTCACGCGGCGTGCACCGCGGATTCTATCTCCTGCTCGCAGCCCTCATGGTCTCGGGCTACCTGATCTCGACGGCCGACGGCCGCCCCATCGACGTTTTCGGTTGGTTCAAGGTCCCGTCGCTCATCGAGCACAAGGGCATGGAGGATCCTGCCGGCCTCGTCCACGAGATCCTCGCCTACACGGTTATTGCGCTCGCCGTCCTGCACGCGCTTGGGGCGTTGAAGCACCACGTTTTAGACCGCGGCAGCACGCTCACGCGCATGTGGTCCGGACCGCCCACCTCCTGATATTCGCAACAGAGAGAAAGGACGAGACACTATGAAGCTCCACTTGCCGTCGCTTGCCCTCGTGGCCTCGCTCGCGTTCTCGGGCGCCGCGTCGGCCGCCGACTACGTGATCGACACCCAGAATGCCCATGCGTCGATCAACTTCCGCATCAAGCATCTGGGCTTCTCCTGGCTGGCGGGCCGCTTCGACCAGTTCGCTGGAACCTTCAGCTACGACGACAAGGCGCCTGAAGCCGCCAAGGTCAGCGTCGAGATCGACACGACGAGTGTGAACTCGAACCATGCCGAGCGCGACAAGCATCTGCGCAGCGCTGATTTCCTCGACGTGGCGCAGTTCCCGAAGGCGACGTTCGTGAGCAAGTCCGTAAAGCCGGCGGGCGACGGCAAGGCCACCATCACGGGCGACCTCACGTTGCATGGCGTGACCAAGGAGATCGCCATTGACGCCGCCTACGTCGGCGGCGGCCCCGATCCCTGGGGCGGGGAGCGCGTCGGCTTCGTGGGCACCACCACGCTTTCGCTCGCCGACTACGGCATCAAGCGCGATCTCGGCCCTGCCTCGAAGGAGGTCGAGCTCACGCTTGACATCGAAGGCATCAAGAAGTAGCGGCGCCCTCGTCAATCGCAGCTGGGCAATCGGGACGTATCTTGAACCCGATTGCCTATTGCCGCGTCCCGGCCCGTCCTCCCGAGATCGTACGGTGCAGGAGGATCAGCGGCATGAGGCCGGCAAGCACGATCGTGAGCGCGCCGAGCGCGCCGTCCTCGATCTGCTCTATCGCCGCAAAGGCATAGACGTGCGTCGCGAGCGTCTCGAAGTTGAAGGGGCGCAGCAGAAGCGTCGCCGGCAGTTCCTTCAAAGTGTCGACAAACACCAGGAGCCCGGCGGCCCCGAGCGCCGGCAGCATCATCGGTAGGTGCACGCGCCAGAGTGCCGAAAGCGCCGTCGCACCGAGGGCGCGCGCTGCCGCGTCGAGATTTGGCGAGACGCGCTCGAGCCCCGCCTCGATGCCGCCGAGCGCCACTGCGAGGAAGCGGATGACGTAGGCATAGGTGAGCGCCGCGATCGATCCCGACACGAGTAGCCCCGTCGAGACGCCGACAACTTGGCGTGCCAGTGCATCGACGCTGTTGTCGAGCCACGCGAGCGGCATGAGGACGCCGATGGCGAGCACCGTGCCCGGCAGCGCATATCCGAGCCCAGCGATGCGGGCGGCAAAATGTGTAAATCGGGTCCGCGCCACCCGCGGCGCGTAGCTGACGATGAGCCCGAGCGCGACCGCCGTCGCCGCAGCGATCGCAGCGAGCGTCATGCTGTTCCACGCCGCCATCAGAAATCCGCCTTCGAGCGCTTTGCCGGCGTGGCCGGTCGCGAGCCGCAGCAGAAGACCGAACGGCAGCACGAATCCGAGAAGGAACGGCACCGCACAGAGGCCCGCGGCGAGATATCCGCGCCAGCCCTCGATGTCCTGGAACGGGATCGCCCGGTAGCGCCCGGTGGTGTGGTGCACCTTGGCGCCCCCGCGCGCGAGGCGCTCAAGCATGAACAGCAGCGCAATGAGCGCCAGCATCACGGTGGCGAGCTGCGCTGCGCCGCCGAGGTTCGAGCGCTGCAGCCATGTGGCGTAGATGCTGGCCGAGAGCGTCTGCACGCCCAGGAACTGCGCTGCACCGAGGTCGTTCAGCACCTCCATGACGACGAGCGAGGTTCCCGCCGCGAGTGCGGGGCGCGCCAGCGGCAGCGCCACCGCCCATAACGTTCCCATTGGCGTGCGTCCAAGCGTGCGCGCGACCTCGAGCGCGCAGACAGATTGCTGCACGAAGCTCGCGCGCGCCGAGAGGTAGACGTAGGGATAGAGCACCGACGACAGGATCAGCACCGCGCCTCCGAGCGAGCGCACCTCGGGAAACCAGTAGTCCTGCGCGGCAGTCACGCCGAGGAGCGAGCGCAAGCCGGTCTGCACCGGGCCAGCATAGTCGAACACCTCGACGTAGCAGTAGGCGACGATGTAGGTCGGCATGGCCAGCGGCAGCACCATGAGTCGATCGAGCACCGCGCGTCCCGGAAACCGATACATGGTGATGAGCCACGCCGTGCTCGTACCGGCGACGAGGGCGACGAGGCCCGTACCGAATGCGAGCAGGATCGTCTGCCGCACGGCCTCGGGCAGCACCGTCTCGAGCAGATGCGGCCAGGCGTTGTCGGCGGGCGTCATCGCCAGGTAAAGCACGGCCGCGACCGGCACCGCCATCACGCCGAGGACGACGCCGACGGTCACACTCCATCCCGGCGCACCGTTCGACCGTGCCCGCCACGCGGCCATCCGGCGTCGTGCGCCGGCGCGGAGCTCGTCCCAATCGGGAAGCCGTGTGTGCTCGGAGGTGGGTGGCGTGCGAGACATGCTGCGGTTCAGGTCAGCGGAAACGGGGGTCGCACGCAGCGTCCGCGAGGATCATGGATCAGGAGCTCGGCCCTGCGTCGAAGCGCACTTTGTCGACGAGCTCGGAGGCCTTCTTGCGCAGCGCCGCCACGTCCGAGAGCGGCAGCGGATCCGGCCGGAGCTCGCCCCAGCTCTGCACGAGGTCGGAGCCTTTGGCCTTGGCGACCACCGGATACTCGCTGTTCTTCTGCGCGTAGAGCTCCTGCGCCTCTGGCGAGACGAGGTACTCCATGAGCTTCACCGCGTTGTCCTTGTGCGGCGCGTGGGCGGCGAGTGCCGCACCCGACACGTTGACATGTGTTCCGCGGTCGGCGGCGTTGGGGAACAGGATTTTGACGGCTTCGGCCCACGGCCTCTGCTCGGGATTGTTGAGCATCGCTCCCATGTAATAGGTATTGCCGATGGCGAGGTCGCACAGGCCCGCCTGCACGTCGCGCACGGCCTCGCGGTCGCCGCCCGCAGGTTTGCGCGCGAGATTATCGCGAAGCCCCGTGAGCCACACCTCCGCCTTCTCCTCGCCGAGATGCGCGATCATCGAGGCGATGAGCGCGATGTTGTAGGTGTGCTGGCCGGAGCGCACGCAGATCTTGCCCTTCCACTTGGGATCGGCGAGCTCCTCGTAGGTGATGGCGTCCTGCTTCACGCGCTCCTTCGAGGCATAGACCACGCGCGCGCGCCGCGTGAGCGCAAACCAATGATGCTCCGGATCGCGCAGCGTGGGCGCGATGGCGGCGTCGAGCACACTGGAATCGAGCGGCTGCGTCACGCCCGCGGCCTTGGCTTGAACTAGAAGGCCGAACTCGTTGGTGAGCAGCACGTCGGCCGGGCTGTTGGCGCCCTCGGCGGCCATGCGCTCGACGAGGCCGTCCTTTGAGAAGACCATGTTGACCTCGATGCCGGTCTTGGCGGTGAACGCCTTGAGCAGAGGATCGATGAGACCGGGCTCGCGAAAGGAGTAGACGTTGACGACCTCAGCGGCGCGAGCCCCGCCAAGCGAAGCGAGCGCGGCGAGAACGGCGGAGGTCAGGGACAAAAGCAGGGCGCCCGCTTTGGGCGAGCGCGCGGGTGTAGCGAGCATCATCGGTCTCCAGTCAGAACGGGGTCAAGGTCCCGGCATCGTCCAGCCGAGCGAGCATCTGGGCGCGATCGGCCGTCCAATAGTCTGTCCATAGAGCAGCGGCGAATATCTGCGTCAAGAAGTCAACAAATCTGCGACAATCGAGATCGATGAAATGCCGCAAGTTTAGAAGTTATCTAAACGGGCACGACCCGGTCTCTTCCGAATACGACCGAGGCGCAGGTCCCTTCTCCGGGTGTGCTGGCAATCAGTAGCTGGGCGCCGTTGGCTTCCGCGAGCGCGCGCACGAGCGGCAGGCCGATGCCGAGACCGCCGCCCTCGCGCCGGACGCCGGATGCGCCCCCGTAGGGCGCGAGCGATTGAGCGATCTCGTGCTGGGTCATGCCGTGCCCGGTGTCTCGCACCTCGATCGCGAGCGGCCCGTCGAGGCTGTAGCGCGCTGCCACCGTCACGCTGCCTCCGCGGTCGGTGAACTTCAACGAGTTGGTCAGGAGATTGAGCACGATCTGCCGGAGGCTCGTGGCGTCCGCAATGATGTGGGGCAGCCTCGGCGCAACATCGAGTGCGAGCGAGATGCCGGCCTGGTTTGCAAGTGGCATCACCTGAGAGACCGAGGTCTTGAGCACCTCTCCGGCATCGAGCTCGGTGAACTCGAGCGTGGTCGGCTGCTCGGGCGCGGCGGCGCTTCCGTCGCCGAGCATGCGCTCGATCACGCTCAAGGCGTGCTGTGCGCTGGCGTGGATGTCCATGGCATAGCCGAGGTAGCGCGGCGTGCCGAGCGGACCGAAGCGCTGGTCCTTCATGATCTCCGCCGCGGCGACAATGGCGCTCATCGGCGTCTTGAGCTCGTGTGCGAGGCGAGAGCGAAGCGAGGGTGGCACCGGCGCCTCGGGGGGTGTCGGCTGATCGGAAGCACGCGCGGCGCGCGAGCCGGTCTCGGCCCCTCCCTTGGTCCTGTCCGCCGCGGCCTTCTTCTGTCCGTCGCGGATGCGGCGCGCGATCTCCCGCAGCTTCATCGCATCGTCTCCGACGAGCTGGGGCGCCGGGGCCGAGGCAGACACGGCCGCTGCGTCGGCGGGCTCGCGCTTCGCCTTCGCGGCGACCAGCGCAATCGGCCCAGACCGGCCCTTGGACTCCGCTAGGCTCACCGTGCAGCAAAGCGTCAGGGCACCGTGCCGTGTCCACAACACGAGCCGCTCGAGGCCGGCCGGCTCGGCACCGGCTGCGAGCGCACGCAGGCGGACGAGCGCCGGCATGGCTGCATCGAGCACCGGTCGGGGCTGGTCCGCGAGCAGGCCGAGCAGTGCCGCGCCTTCGCCGTTGGTGGCCAAGATGTACCCGCCGTGCACGTCGATCAGCCACGCGGCCTCGTTCCGCGCCTCGAGCGCGCTGAGCGCGAGGGCGGGGAGAGAATCGCCAAACTGCAGCGTTGGGTGGCGTTTCATGGCACGAAAGACTAACGCCAGTGCCGGTTTAGCGCGAGATGCTTCCTCGGCTTATGAACCGCGGGCGACGGCCGCGCCAATAGTCTGACGGAAAGCGTAAGACTGTTCGCGGGCCGTCATTGATTGTAGTGTTTCTTGGCGTAACCTCGCCACGGCGAAACGCCTTTGCCAGCACCCAAGGAGACATCGGCCATGTACGACAAGCCGCAGTTCGAAATTCCCGAGGCCATGCGGGAGATCGCCGAGCGCAATGTCGAGCAGGCCCGCAGCGCCTACAACCAGTTCATGGAAATGGCGCACAAGGCCCAGGACGCGGTGTCGAAGCAGCAGGGCGCCGTGACGGCGGGTGTCCTCGACATCCAGTCGAAGGCGCTGCATTACGCTGAGCAGAACATCAATTCGAGCTTCGCCTTCGCGGCCGATCTCGCCCGCGCCCGCGATCTCAAGGAATACCTCGAGATTCAGACCCGCTACGCGCAGCGCCAGATGCAGGACTACGCCCATCAGGCCCAGGAGCTCGGCCGGCTGGTGTCGGAGGCCGCCCAGAAGGTAAAGCCCTAAGCTGATAAGGCGCTGGCGGCACTGAAAAAAGCGCCGGAGCCTCCGCACTGGGCCATGCCCGGGCGCGGGGGCTTGGCCTTCCCGGCGCGACCGATTATTTTGCTTGACGCATGGGCCTCCGACCGTGTTTTTGCGGGGTCCGGCGTGCCAGCCTGTCCCTATTGGGGCCGGCAGACCGGCCGTCGCCCTTCTGGGCCCTCGCCCTTCTGGGCTCAAGTGCTCCCGAGGGCCAGAGTGCCGCCTTAGCTCAGCTGGTTAGAGCGCTAGATTGTGGATCTAGAGGTCCCCCGTTCGATCCGGGGAGGCGGTACCATCACCACCGACTTTTCGTTCGCGGCGCGTTCCTGCTCCAGCATTATGGCCAGATCGCCCTCGATGACGAGCGGCATCTCTGTCCCTTTCGCGGTCGGCGTCACACTGATCGTCGTGATTAGTTCGCGCACCAGCCCCACGGCCGCACGGCCCTCCTCGACCGCCTAACGCATCACTGCGACATCGTCGAGACCGGCAACGACAGCTGGCGCTTCAAGCACCGCGCCTGAGGCCGCCGTCCGGCTCTGCCCCCTACGCCGTTCCGCTACGCTCCACGGCTCCGGCGTCAGAGCCGGACAGTGCACGCACTATGGGGGTCAAAGTTCGATGCCGATATGGGGTCAATGTTCAGTGCCGATTGACAAGCTGGCCGACTTTGCCATGTGGCTTCACGTGCCGGCGATCCGCCGGCAGGGACCAAACATGTCGAGGGTGTCGAAAAATTCAGTCAAAAAAAGCACGCGCGCCCAACTCGAGACGCGTCGGGCGGACGCCCATAGCGGTGGCGCCCATGGCCCGCACTGAGCGCTACGACCATCAACTAGCTGATGCTGTTCGAGGGCTTACGTCCGCTGGCGCGTAACCTGGGGCTGCTGGAAACGGCGGAAGACGGCTTCGAAGGTCATGCCGAGAAGATGGAAAACTTGCACGAGGCTGCGGAGCTCGACCTTGATGCCGATGAGATCGCGGACGTCTGCGCCTTCCTCGGCCGGAGCCGCCATCTCGCCATGGTCCTCATTTTGTCAAGACGTTCAGTCACGGCGGGATCGTAAGAAGGTCGAGATGCAGTTCGCACACCCAAAGCGCATCCCTGCACCTCGATCGGGCTACGCCTACACGGTCCGCGCGGCGCCAACGTGAACGCGACCCCGATCCTAACAGGAGGGCGCGGTACACCTCATTCGGATTTCATATATTAATCCAGGCCCCAACGCCAGAAGTCCACATTATCCAGGCATGCAGATGCTCGATTACGACATATTTTGCTTGCCATCATGGCGAGAGGCGATTAATTCTGTTCCGGTAGTTCTCAAACTCAACCGGTAGAAACCTCGGCATGATGGCTTCCGACATTTCTTTGGCCCTGAACGACGGAAAATCAGCCCGCACGATCGCTTCCGAATTTGCGGAAGAGCTTATGGCGGACCCCAAGCTCCTGAAGACGGAGCTGCAGGGGGACGGACCCCTCACTCGCAAGCCATTTTGCGAATTCCTGGGTATCGGCGAGTCGACCCTGACTGGCTGGCTCCAGGCCGATCGGTTCCCTCAGGCGGCGGCCGTCGCCTACGTCCTGTTGCTCACCGCACGAGAGTTGCAAGAGCGGGTTGGCAAGCTAGAGAAAAAGCAGCGCGAGCCAAGGGTCATTGCGTTCGGCGGGAGATACGCGGTCGTGGCCTTTGAAGAAGCTAGTGATGACGGACATATCATCGGGCGGATTATTGCATCCGACATCACCGAACTTGGTGCTGCCCGTCAGATCGCCTTTAGCCAGTCGAGCGACATGCTTCGCTTGGTTACTCGTCAGCTGGAGCTTGTTGACGACCTGATTGAGCTCACTGAGCAGGCCGGCAACGACACCCAACTTCGTATGGCTGACCACAAAGCGGAACGCACAGAGCTTCAGCGCCTGAAGCTCCTTATGACCGACTTCGATCGGTGGGCCGAAGCCGAAAAACCTAGTTCACGACCCTGACTCTGAAAACAAGAGTCCTTCGATGACACAATACCAGTATTGCGCACACGCCCTCGCGCGGCTGCGGCAACGAGGGCGCTGCGAACAGGATGTAGATCTCATTCTTCGGTACGGCACGCCCGTCTGTGGGGATGGCATCGTTCTTCTTGATGATGATGTGGCCAAGACATTGAGCGATCTTAGGAGGCTGGGCGAACGCTTACAGAAACTAGCGAACTGGAAGGTCGTCCTCTCCGGCGAAAATATTATCACTATCTATCGTGCCGAACCGCGCCATCAAAAGCGCTTGCTGAGAGATCAAAGGCAAAAAGGATAGCGATGGCCCACGATAACGCTTCGATCAACATATCAGGTCGAGTGTTGGAGGTCCCACTCGATCAGTTCCTCCAAATCCTGAATTGCGCCGAACACTATAGCTGCGAGGCGCGGTTCAGAAGAGATCAGCTCTCGCGTAGAGCCACTATTGCAATGCGGGGGGTCCATCCGGCGAGATACCGCGAATTCAAACTCCGGGGTGGACAGTATTGGATTGGCGTTGGCACCGACCATTGGCAGTGCCGCACGCTGGCGGATGTCTTGGTCGTCGCAATGCGCTGGCTCCACGATCACGATCACGAGGCGCTGCTCCGGCTTTCCAAGCGGCGCAAGCACAGTCGGGCCTATATCGCTTCCGATCCGGTTGCACTCTACGGGGGGCGCAGCGACCTGGCAGGCTTCGCTCGGCTGTTTGCGTCAGGCTGGTATGTCGACACCAATCTCAGCGCCGAGAACACGCTGCGATTCCTGACCGACGCATTGGCTCCGGCGCAGCCGGAGCAAAAGCGAGACTGGTTCTTCAGCCGCCTTGATTGAAGCCTACGTCCGAGCCCTCTACAGAACCGAAGTCTCCCTGAGAGGGACATGAGACTTCGTTCTTTCGCAACGTGTCATCGTGCACCATTTCAGAAAAGGACCCCCTTGACCCTCATTTTTCCCATTCGGGCAACCTGCATTGCATGCGGCCATGTCAGCCAGCAGACAGGCTTGATGAGCACAAGCAGCTCTGGCCCGCCGGACTTGGATCTTCGTCCGGCAGAAATGCACCGCAGTACCATGCCAACTTGGGTGCAGTCCTGCACGCAATGCGGTTACGTCTCTCAAGATATCAGTACGGAATTGGAGAACCCCGACGTCATTCGCCGCGTCATGTCAAGCCCGCGCTGGATTGAGCTCACGACAGGCTGGAGTGGCCCGGGACTCACAGCAATCTTCTTGCGATACGCACTCATGTGTCGGGAAGTAGGCCGGTGGCGCCAAGCTAGCGCCGCAGCGCTTCACGCCGCCTGGGCGGCAGATGATGCCGAGGACATGGCATGCGCTGCGACTTGCCGGCTAGAAGCCGCCGCACTCACCAAGACGGCACTTACCAGTGTTGAATGGGATGAACAAGGAAGACTCAATACCAGCTTGCAACTTGTTGACATCCTCAGGCGCGCAAGCCGCTTTGAAGAGGCAGAGGCGTTCTCTGCCGAATTAACGGGCAAGGTGTCCGATTCAATTATCGATGCTGTGCTTCGCTTCCAAATCGATCTGATCCGCCGGCGGGCTACGCACTGTCACACGGTTGCGGACGCAATGCCTCGGCCGTGAAATGACCGATCGCGCCCCCTTACCTATTTGGCTATGGGAATGTCCATGAGAACGATACGCCTGCAATGCGGCGAGAACGTAGACATCGCCGCCTTTCATTGTCAGTCCATCGAGACATACCTAGAGAATGAGGGCGTCCTTGAAGGATCGCCCAAAGGATTCAACAGGCACATATTGGATAGAGCCGCCAACGCGATGGTTGAGACATGGCGTGCTCGCAAGTCGATCCTCATTATGCCAATGTTGCCTGTCCTAGGAGGCGATGATCCAGAATCGCCCAATTATAGAGAGTTCTTGCAGCAATCGCTTCTTCCCACTTATCTCCTCCATGCATGGCTTAAGAACTATGATCCTGGCGAGCCTCTCGCGGACACCACCGAGTTGGTTATTGCGTTTTTCCGGCATGATGTGGACCAAACCATCGAGACGATGGTGGCCGAGGCCGTCTACTCCCTCGAATGGTCAAAGATCGCTGCCACCGTGCTGAGCGAGTGGGATTGACAGCTCTTGCTCATCAAACCTGAAACCCGCCATGTTGCTTAGGGCAGCATGGGGGTCAATTGCGGGATGCAGCCGACCTTAAACGTGCGTCGCTCTTCGTCCAGAAGCGTCGGCTAAGCTCATTCAGACTCCTGACGCGACCTCGTCGTGGGCCCGGGCGACGGCCAATCCACGAAATAGCGTGCGCCGCGAAACCTTCAATGTGGCTGCGACCTCGCCGGCGTTGAGTTCGCCGGTCGCCATCAGCTCGCGGGCACGCGCCACCTTCTCCAAGCTCATCTTGAGCGGACGGCCGCCGATGCGACCACGAGTTCGTGCCGCAGCGAGGCCGGCACGAGTGCGTTCGAGGATGAGGTCCCGTTCGAATTGCGCGACGGCGCCCAACACGTGGAGAAGCAACTTGCCGGTGGGACCGGTAGTGCTGACCGTGCCATCTGCCGTTTTGAAGTGGACGCCGCCTTCCTCAAGTCCTTTCAAAAGCCCGGACAAGTGATGAAGGCTCCGGCCGATGCGATCGAGCTTGTAGCAAGCGAGGGTGTCCCCCTTTTCGAGAGCGCCAAGGGCCTTCGCCAGCACAGGCCTGTCATGTCGTGAGCCGGACGCCTTCTCGACGAAGACGTAGGCGGTCTTCACCCCTAACCGTCTGGCGGCTTCGATCTGAAGATCCGCCTTTTGGTCCCTGGTCGATACACGTGCGTAGAAAACGGTCTTGGCCATGAGCATTGGTCTCCTGAATATGGCACTGAGTATTGTCACCGCTAGGGCCAAGTTATGGCACCTTCAATAGGCACTGTGCCGAAAACGGTCGATTATGGCACCGCCAGGATGGCGCCATGTAAAGTAGGTCGGGGGCTGAGTCTTTAGATGTCGGCTCGGATCAAGCCCGCTTGGGCGAGGTAGCGGAACTCTGTTTCGCGCCACTTGGCGATGGCACATCCGCTTGCTTCAAGAGCCGGACAACTATTGAACCGCTGCTCCAGTCACTAGTGTCAATGCCAATAGACAACACGACTCTTAAGCGATAGACACATTTGACCTTTCGGCCGCTACGGCGCATTCGGTCGCTAATTTCTTCAAAGAAGTAATTCTGGTCTTGGGATGGAGCGCGCGAACTATCAGCTGCGAAAGGTGGGCATCGGCGACCTGGCACCAGGCGCGAAATTGTTTGTCGTCGAGCTTTGACCCAACTGCACCCACGTCTAGACCCGTTGCGACCCAGACAAACGTTTCGAGCAAGGTCCTGACCAAAATAGCTGGTCCGCCCGTTGATTTGTAGATGAAAAGAGATGTCACACGTGGTGCCCAAAGTGGACCGCTGAGCCATAGACAGTCGCGCTGGAGTGCCGCGGAGAATGGCCCGGCATCCGAGCATGCTTGCACAATGAGCGCCTCCAACAGCCTGTACAGCTCTTCGAGCGTATGCCGTCGCTCGATCTCCTCGCCCAGCCAATGGCCGCGCACAGACACCACCAGTCCTGCCAAGCGGCCGCGAGGACAAAAACGGACAATTTCTCCTAGACCTGCGGAAGCGAGATGCGCGGCAAGCTGATTATAATTCGGCAAATCATCCGCCCCTCCTACGGGTAAGCTGAGCATGACGACGCTGGACGGACCCTTTCGCTTCAGTAAGTAGAGCTCAAGATTGGCATCCGAGCGAAGGATTCGCCGGATCTCACCAACCCCGGGCACGCTGGTGCCGGTCGGAAACCGCGGCCGGGTAGCAACTGGCGGGGTCGCTATCGCGTTCGCTCTCGTCACGAACGAATTCCTGGACGCAGCGCCTTACGTCGCGCAATTTCTATGCTTGTCGGTGACGCCAAAGCCCAGAGCGCACGCACCGACTTTCTGAGCGTCGCGCCGTCGCCTTCACGGATCGCCGCCTCACCTTCGTCGAGGCACCGCCTCGCCGCGGTCGCGTTGTTGAAGGAGACGCCCTCGGCGCCCATGGATTCGAACATTTCGCGCCAGAACCAATCATGCTTTTCGAGCACACGAAATTGCAGCGTCTCGAGATCGGCGACGCATTTTGCAACACCGCGTTCGTCATGTCGCTGCGCCGCTCGTTCAAGCTCCTTCTTGAGCATCTCGAACTCGAATTTATTGACGGTGTCTCCGCACTTCTCGACAACTTCGAGTACGCCGTCGAGCGTCTTTTGCGCAGCCAGCCCGCGCGCAATGAGATACCGGTCGATGCCGGCCCTGCGCTCCAGCGCCGCGACCTGATTGCGAAGGTCTCGCCCCGTCGCGACTAGCCGGCGGGCCTCCTCCGTATCTCTCGTCTCGTCTCGATCCTTGGATGCCTCGACCGCCATGTCGAAATCCTGCACTTCGCGCCGAAGATTTGTGAAAGCTGCTTCGAAATCGGAATTTGGCTTTTGGTCGATGTGCTCGTGCAATACGATCAGGCGATCGGTCAGGGTCGAAATATCATTGATGAGGCGCCTTGCGACATCAGTCTCAGCCTGCTGCTCGTGTTCAGGAATGTAGACGCCTTCCGAGAAATGTTGGTTGAGGTGGGGGACAAAGATGTCCACGGTGATAAGTCGTGACGTATCGATTTTGACGAACAGCTCGAGCTCCTTGTTTTCGGGAACCGGGCGGCGGATCATTTCGGACGTCACCTGCACATTACCCACCCACTCGTTGGCTTCTGGATCGGTCAGATCTTCACCTTCCCACAGCTTCACAACGAGTGCCGTGCCGGGCTCTCCTGGCCGCAAGGTGCGATCGGCTCGATACTCGACGTGCTTCTCGGCAGGGAGCGGGGTATTTCGCGGGAAGATGGGGTCGAGCTCGATGCGTCCGCTCGGCCTTACGACTTCAACCGAGATGGTGTGCGGCAGCGGCGGAGCGGAGAGTTCCAACCCATGCCGGATCACAAATTCGCTCGGCTCGACCTCGAGAGAGTCGCCATTGGTGGATCGGACATAAATGAAAAACGGACAGACCTTGCCTTCTTGCAATTGCACGTCGAGTTCGAAGAAGTCGGCCCTTATTGGGCTCCACCCGCTGTTCCAATAGCCCGCCTTTGACTCCATGCGTAATTCAATCGGACCCGCGCCTCCGCTGCTGACCACCTTTCCGGCAATCGTCGCCTTGGTCGAAGCGCTGACCGACTGGTAGGCGAGCTTTAGCTGGACCGCGCCGGGCTGTGCCGTCGGCACGTGATGAGTCTTTTCGATTTCGACGGTCGCCGCGAATACGGCAGCTCCCCGCGCTACCACGGTCATGGGATCGAGCGAATGATCGACGCGGGCATTAAGGTGCTCCTGCAGAGCAAGCCGCAGAAACGGCATCTGTGTAGGCCCGCCAACTAGCAGCACGCGGTCGAGGTCCCGCCCGGCCAGACGGGCCGCAGCCAAGGCCTCATCGGCAAGTCCGAGCGTCTTGCGGATCAAAGGTTCCGTGATGCGTTCGAGCTGCTTGCGGCTAACGGGCACTTCGAGCTCGATCGCCTTTCGATCGAGATCTTCGCCCATGTCGAACAAGGCGACGATGCTCTCTTCCCGTGAACTGAGTTCAATTTTTGCCTCCTCAGCCCTGATTGCGAGACGGCGAAGAAGCTGCTGATACTGCTCCGGGTCTCGATCGGGATCTGGCAACCTGAATTGCGCGGTCAACGGGGGCAGTAACGCGGACAGCACCAGCAAACGGTCAATATCCTTGCCGCCAAGCAGGTTGTTTCCGCGATGCTCGAGCACTGTCAGGCTGCCTTCACGGGTCGAAACCACGGCGATATCGAGCGTGCCGCCACCCAGATCGTAGACCAGCCAGCGTTGGTCGCGCGAAGATGCACTGACGCCGTAGGCGATGGCCGCGGCGATCGGTTCCTGTAAGAGCTGAGACTGGTCGATCCCAGCGAGTTTTGCGGCGGTGGATGTCGACTGGCATTGGAGCGATCCGAAGGCGGCGGGCACTGTGATAACAGCCGAATTCAACGCCTGCCCAGTCGCCCGCTGAACGTCTTCCCGCAATGCTTTGAGAACTTCAGCGGACAACTCTTCCGGTGAGGCTTCCCGTCCCGAGGCGGGAAACTTGGCTTTCTCCTTCCGACCCATGCTCCGCTTGAATTCGACCGCCACGTTTGCAGGGTCTTCGATCACCGCGTTGTGGGCGCGCTTGCCGACAATCACGCGATTGTTCTTCATTATTCGAACGGCAGACGGCGTGACGTTCATCAAATCATTGTTCTGAAAGATCCGGACAGTGTCCCCCTCGCAGCGTGCGACACAGGAGTTTGTGGTTCCGAGATCAATGCCAAATTCCAATGTATTGCTCATTGAGGCTGCTCCTCGACGTCGACATTCACGGCCCGCACTTGAATGACGACCTGCCCATGCCGGACGACCCGTCCTTGCCATACACAAATCGGGCTGATCGTCTCGCAGATCACATTGTCCGGCGCTTCGGCACTCCCACCCGCGGTGGCGACAACTTCCACCGCCAAGCCAGGCTCGTAGTCCTGGCCGGTCAAATCCAGGACCTCGATTCCGTGGCTGGCTAAGAAATCGCTCAGCTTACGAATGCCGTACTTGGCGGCGGCGCCAGCGTCCTGGCCCCCGTCCTTTCCTTTCAGCGCCGACTTGATACGCCACACTTCTATTGCGACATCGACTAGTTGGGACAGCGGAACAGACAAGGGATCCACCGGATTGCCGCCTCCCCAATCGGACGGGGCCCGGGTTCCATCAGACGACCTTGTCCGTAGGCGCCACCAGTCAAAATTTGAAACCGGCAGCCAAAATTTGCGCATTGCTTCCCGCATGGTGGGACCATTCATTCGAAGATGCGACTTCCTTCGGATCGAAGCTGTTCGGTTCTAGCGGTGACGCCAGGCTGAACCTTGTCACCCGTCGAGCTATCATAGTTTCTGCCGTCGCAGCGACTTTTGAAATCGGCGAGCGCGTTGTTGTATTTGTCGATTTGCCAATCTGATGTGTTGTCAATCATGTTCCGGGCACCGGCCAAGCGGATGTTCTGAGATAGGCAATATCTCAATTCATATTCCGAGAGTGTATCGGTAGAATTGGAGGCCGGCGCGAACTCGAGATTGCCAAACGGGTCGAAGTCCGAAGGAGGCGTGTATGTTGACACCGGCGGATCGACAGTGTCAGGCGGCGGCACGTAGATGTCGGTCGAGGGGGGCGTAGCCGGTGTCGTTTCGGGCGTTGGTGGGGTGTAGACGTACGGCGTGTAATAGCTTGGATGAAGAAGGCGATCGATCGGCTCAGCAAAAACAAAGCCCAGGACAATGAGCAAAACAACACCGAGATGGATGCGTTGGGCGGGGCCAAAATTAACGGTCGCGTGAAAATTCCAGCCTGAGCCGCCGGTGTTCGAGACGAGGTAGCGCCGGAGCGGAATTATAGGAATGAACAGGATGACAAAATAGAGCGTGCCGTATTGAAGGTTGGGAATTGGTGGATAGGGCCGCCCCAAGCTATAGAGCGTCATCCCGATACCGTTCACGGTTATCAGCCTAGGAGCGCTTTTGATCGGCTGGACGTTGTCGCGCTGAATCGCTGCTTGACCGCCGATTTTGGCTCCGTGCTCCGCGATGCGCCCCTCTGCTGCGGTGCCCACGGCCAATTCCTTTGCGCGATTGAGCATTTTTTCGCTCTCGACGAAGTCGTCGGCCCAAGTCCAGGCCGCTCCGGCGTTTGCTAAAAATTCGGCGACTTGAGCACGAGCTCGCGTTGCAAAATCGCTTTCTTTCCCTGCGATCCGTTCCAACTCGGCAAGCGCAGGCATGAGTTCTCCGTCGATTTGCCTATTGAGGGCGACGCAAATGGGCCTGTTCACGGTCGCCTTATCCTGCTCGCGCATGAGTTTATTGATGTCCCCCTCTTCGATTGTCTGGCGGACCTTGGTGACCTTTTCTTCAAGCGGGCCGAGCACGTTGCTCATCACACGAACTCGAGTGGCGTCGTCTACAGGCGCATTCTGAAGAACCTTGATGGCGCGGATTGCCAGCGGCTCATTCCCCGCAGTGAGCGCCGCGCTCGCCGCCTTGACGATCAAGTCAAGCGAAGCTGTTGCCGCCTGTTTACTGGCGCGATCGATATCCGCCTCGTTGGCGAGCGGTTCGAAGTTTCCACGCGCTTCCTCCTTCAGCAGCCAAGCGCGATACTTTTCGTCATTGAGGGCGCGGAACCAATTTTTGAGGGCTTCCGTCCATCCCTCGACGCTCGAAAATTCCGGATCGGCCACCGAACGTGAAAAAAGCGCCAACAAGGCGCTTCCATGTCCAGTTGCCCCGGATAAGACCGATGCAATGGGTGCAAGCGTACCTTTGCCGTCATAGCGGTCCAAGACGCTCCCCATCTCGGCCGCAAACCAAAACATTCGCGCCAGGAGTCGTTCATCGATGCTGCCGAGCTTGCCCATGGCGAGTTGCAGAGAACCCTCGGTTCGCTCCAGCTTGCCTAACCAGGGCAGATCCCACCGGGTCTCTAGTGCCGCCCCAAGCTTTAGGGCTCGTCGCACGGAGGCGGCGGCCGCTTGAATATCGGCCCTTGTTGTATCACTCGCTACACCGAACGTGCGGAAGGCGTTGTCAGTGATCGCCGCGAAATTGAGACCCGTCAAGCTGGACCGCGGTGAATATGCGGGGCCTCCAACGACGTCACGCTGAGGTTCGAAGGACTGGCTCATGCCGGAAGCCCCCATGTACGAATAATATTGTCGCCAGCCGCCGTAACCGCGGTTTCGGAATCCTCGGAAAGCGCCACGCAAAAGACCGGACACTTGTGATCATCGAAACAATGAATTTGCTTTCCGGATCCCAGATCCCACCAGCGCATCGTGGTGTCATTGCTGACGGAGATCAGACGATGCTTGTTGGTGCCGAAACGGACTTGACGCACCGCCTTGTTATGCCCCTCCAAGCGGCGAACCAAAAAGCCCGTCGCAACTTCGAAGAGCTCTATTGATCCTTCCGCATCACCGGCCGCTGCGAGCCTGCCGTCGGGCGACAGGTCGACCGTGAGTAGGTGCCCATTTGATTTTGCAAACCGTGGCAGCTCGTTACCGTCCTCCAAATCCCACAGCCGCACTGTTGCATCCCGCCCGACCGAGGCAGCGAGACGGCCGTCCGCCGAAACTTCGATCGCAAAAGGTGGACTGCGCAGACCGTCGATGACCGTCTTGAGTTCGTAACTGTTTAAGTGCCAAACCCGGATCTCGCAATCAGCTCCTGACGTCACAAGGCGCTGTGATCCGACTGCCAAAGAGGTCACCGCGCCTTTGTGAGCAGACAGCGCCCGGGTTTGCTTACCCCCGGGCAAATCCCAAATCCGGACCGTTCCGTCGACACCTGCCGAAAATACCTGTTTGCCGTCGGGCGAGAAGGTCAGTTTTGACACGGTGCCGGTCTGGCCGCCGTTGCTCGCATGCCCGTTCAGGCGATTGATCAGTTTTCCAACCGACAGATCCCAGAGACAAATACTCTTGTCCCAGCCGCCCGACACCGCGAGCGCCCCATCGCCTCTGACGGCGACGCTTTCGACCGTGTTGGCGTGACCCGAAAATGCCCGCAACACGCCGACAATATGCGGAGTCTGAACGACATCCGGTTCTTTGATGCGGTCATCATGGCCCTGTAGTCGAATTCCGAGAGTGGCAACGTCCCTGTTGGCATCTAGCCGCAAAACACTCGCATTCACGGCAGATGCGACTTTGCCGGCAAGCTCGGTTTCAGTCGAAAAGAAGCTCACCGTATGCCTCGTGGTGAGCATCGAACGGAGCGCCAGAAGACGCTCTCCATCATTACCGCGATCGATGTAGGTAGGGGGCCAGGGATGCGCCGCGTCGGCCAAGAAGATTAGGCATGGCTTACCCCCGTCGAGCGCCCGGCGATACTCGAGCTCGGTCACCGAACATGCTGTTGGATTTCCTTCGGTCGGACGGTAGCCGTAGCGCCAACCAATGATGCCCACGTAGATGTTGCATTTGTCGACGTCGGCCAAGCATACGTCCAATGGGCGTTGATCGGACGCGGCATAGCTCTCCATCGCGTGGACGTCGTGGCGGGCTTCCCGCAAAGCTTCGAGCACATGCGCACGAAAAGTCTTTAGATCGGAAAACGTCGACGACAAATAGACGCGCGCCATTCTGTGCTCCAACGCGAAGTACTGAAGCGCGTTACGCAGCTCACCTGACCGAATCCAAATCGCACTGGAGCGCTGGTCGCTGGGGTCTGCGGTGTGGGGTCGCGCGCAGCTTGTCGGCGTAGATCCTATGAAAGGGGTGCCGTGAATTTCAGAAATCTGCTCCAGAGAGATACTTGGTCTCCAGGTTTCCTCCCTCCTGTCTGATGAGTTCGATCGTATAACCTCTGACGCCTTCGTCGGTGTAATGGAAGTCCAGGGTCGTATCGGCCTCAGCGTAGGATGTGTCGCTGCCGAATAAGAGCTCCGAGCCGTACCAATCCCTTCCCATCGCGTACCGGAGCCTGAACCTGCCAATCGGCAGGTCCATGTCCAGTGTCTCACCAGCCCGAATGTAGGCGGTTAGGACGCTGCTATTGGTGTCCGCGTCCACGATCTTGACGAAGTAGTTGATGTCGCCAGTAGGCGTAACAATTCGGAGTGGCGCGATCCGCTCTTCTTCGGTGAAAACGTCCTGGACCCCGGAGCTTAGGAACGTGTCGACGCGTGTGACCAAGCCATTGGCGTCGCCGCACGCTCCCGAAAACGCTGGCGAGCAGCGCGCGGAAAGCGTGAGAGTTTGCGCCAACGTGACTTGAGGGCAAGTAGAAGAAAAAATTGCACAAATTGGGATGAATACTCGGCCAAGCCTTAGCATGACGGGCCCCCCACATAAGTACCGGCGCCGCAACCGCCGACCACTGACTATAGCGATGGCAGCGCACGTTGGCACTAGGGGAACACATCGAATTTCGTTTTTTCCGAAGCTGGCGGCCGCATCGCAGGCGGAAGCTGCGTGCCGCTTGGCGCGTGAGCCACTCATGGAACCCGTTGCACGAGACACCGAGCGCCTCGCAGATCAAAGCTACCCGCGAGATCCCCGGTGCTTAGCCACAAACGCGAGCATCACGTCTGATCCTTGGCGAAGTAGGCCGCGGCTTTATTTAGGATATCGCTCAGCCTCGAGCTTCTGCACTTCACGCTTCAAGCGCTCGATCCCGGCCTGCCCGGGCCTCATGTTCCCGGAAAAGTTCGCCAGCTCTCGCCCATAGCGCGGCACAGCCAGGGGTGGTCGCCCAGCTCCCAGAGGAGCCAGAAAAGTGCGTGTCGACCACCGCTCTGGTTGGCGACGGAACTTGGCTGACTCTTGCGCGACGGACGCGTCGGACGAGAATCTAGTTAGAGACCATGCCATCGTCACCGAGGCCTCCCTGTCGTCTTGACAATATGAGGACCATGTCGAGAAGGGCCACGCCATGGTGCTTGTGCTCGACGTCGCTATCATGACCATCCGTCACATCTGACGTCTTCGGCGCTACACCAGTGGATGTCGATGGGTCTGCCGAAGGGGCACCAGCGTGGCCGTGCGCTTTGCTCGGCTTCTTTTTTGTGGGAGCAAAAAACTGTTGAGCTTGGCGACCGCGAGAGCCGGGTCAGGAACGAGATAATTGGCACCGTCGCCGCATACTTTGATGTCGACGAATGGCGCGGCCGGGTCGAAAAGTGCCGTCAGGGAGCAGGCGTTCGAGCGCCAGCAGCTCGCGTTAGAGATTGGCTGCTCGATGTCGAGACGCAGCATGTGGTCTGCCTGTCGGCGACGGTTCTCCAACGGCCCGAGCCCAATCCACTTATTTTGTGCCTCCAGTTTTTTTGGGGAAATCATATGACAAATCAGTCATTAAGCGGCTAGGATGAAAGGGATTGCGTCTCGACGGCGGTATTGACCGCACCGGGGAGGCGGTACCAATCAACAAAAAACGCTTCGGCATCGGGCAGCTAGTAGTCCGGGGCGGGTCATCTACGATCGCCAGGTTCGCATGCCGGTGCAGAGGACTACCGCCGCCCTCGCAGGCCTCGCAGCAGGGCTCGTCGCGCTCGCGTTCACTCAGGTATCGGAGTGGTACGCCAACGTGCGGGAGCAGTCTCTGGATGCGATCACCGGCCGCTTCTCGGACATCCCCGCCGACGGCCAGCCGATCGTGATCGACATCGATCGCGCGACGCTCGGGCGCACACAGTCACGTCAAATGCGCCGCTCGCTGCTTTCGGACGTCATCGTCGCGGCGGCCAAGCAGCACCCCCGAGCGATCATTTTCGACGTTCTGATCGAGGGTGAGGACGCGAGCTCGGCAGGCTATCTCGCGCGCAGCCTCGCCGAGCGCGTCGACGATCCCGCCATAGAGCGGCTGGCCAAACAGCTGCCCGATGACGATACGCACCTCGTCGAGGTGGCGGGATCGGCTCCCGTCGTCCTCGGCCTTGCGCTCGATCCGGACGAGTCCGGACCTTCGCTGCCGATCGTTCCCGTGCTGAGCCGCGGGCACGTGGATGCCTCCGAATGGTGGGCGGCTTCGGGGCTCAGAGGTCCGGCGCCTCCGTTGGCCGCGGCCGCATCAGGCCTTGGCATCCTGGCCCTGCCGGGAGACGCGGACGCCGCAGTTCGGCGCGTGCCGCTTCTCGCCATCGGTGGCAATCGCGCGGTCCCGGGGCTTTCTCTCGAGGCCATCCGCGTCGAACAGCAGGCCTCGACCATCCTCGTTTCCGGTGACACCCAATCAATTGCGGTCGGATCGCGGACCATACCGCTCGAGGCCGACGGCATGCTGCGCTTGGTCGAGGGCACGCCTCGGCAGCGTGCCGAGAGATCCATTTCCGCGATCGAGCTGCTTCAGGAAGCACCACCCGGCAAGCGGCTCAAGGACCAGCTCGTGCTGGTCGGGAGCTCGGCGCCGGAGCTTGGGGGCCTTAGAACCTCGATCGGTGGAGCCCTTGTTCCGAGCGTTCAGCTCCACGCGGATGCGATTGCGCAAATGAAGGCGGCTGTGTTTCCACGCCGTCCCGCCATGATCCGCATGGTCGAGCTTGCCGTTTCCGCGGCCTTGGCCGTCGGAGCGATAGCGAGCGGCGTGCTCGTCTCCCCCGTTTTGGGAGCTGGAATTGCGCTCGCGGCCAGCGCGGCATGGATTGCCGCGGCCGTCGGCCTCTACATTTCTGCTCACCTCCTCGTCGATCCGCTGGCCGGTCCTGTTGCACTCATCGCCGCGTTCACTGCCTCTGCGATAACCACGGCGGCGGCCACGAGGCGCAGGGCCGCCGGCCTCCAGCGCAGGTTCGAGCAGCATCTCGCGCCCGCCGTGGTAAAGCGCATCCTCGAGAACCCGGACCTATTGAAGCTCGACGGTGAGCGCCGCGAGGTCACGTCGATGTTCACCGACCTCGAGGGCTTCACGGCCATGACGGAGCGTGCGGAGCCCGAGGCGCTCGTGGCATTGCTCGATGCCTATTTCGAAAGGGTGAGCGAGATCGTCGTCGCGCACGGCGGGATGATCGACAAGTTCGTCGGCGATGCCGTGCATGCCCTCTTCAATGCCCCGCTCGACACCCCCGACCACGCGATGTGCGCCTTTCGCTGCGCAGGCGCTATCGTGGAGTTCTCGCGCGAGTTCGAGGCGGCACCGCAGGCCCGAGCACTCGGCCTTGGTCGAACTCGGATCGGCATCGAGACAGGAGCCGCCATCGTTGGCGACGTGGGCGGCGCAGGCAAGCTCGACTACACGGCGCACGGCACTGTCATCAACACGGCGGCCCGGCTCGAAGCCGCCAATAAGGAGCTCGGGTCGACGGTCTGCATCGGCCCAGGAGCCGCGGCACGGATACCTGAAGGCCTCATGCGGCCGCTCGGTGCCATTGTATTGCGCGGCAGGTCGCACCCCCAGATGACCTACGAGCCCTGGCCGCAAAACTATTCGAACGCGAGCCGGACAGCTTACCTGACAGCCTTCGCAATGATCGATCAGTCCCGCTCGGAAGCCGCGCGAAAGCTCCAAGAGCTTTCGAAGGATCATCCCGCCGATCAGGTTGTTGCGCGCCTCGCCAGGCAGCTCGGCGATCAAGCGCCCGACGCGCTCACTCGAACAGCGCCTTGAAGGCCTTTATGCGGGACAGCTTCCAGGCTCCCGGAGGCGAAGGAGCGGCGCCAGGGGCGGCGATCTCCGTGCCCTCCTGCGGGTTGACGGTGACAGCTTTGCCGCCGCCGGTGACCTCGACACGGCCGGTGCCGACCAGCACTCCAAACTTGTCGTTGAGCGTGCCCGCATAGAACCGCGTTCCCCTCACGGCGATGAGGCCGTAAGCGCTCTTGAAGTTGAGCGGATCGCTGGCCGGCGGCCCCTTCCTTTCGAACAGCACCGCTCCCTGCAGAAGGTCGATGTCCCCGCCCGCATCTGCGAGATACCGGTCTATGTGAATGTTCGTATCCGGTCCGAGCTTGAGGTTGGTGCGCTTGCCGAGCTTGAGAGTGGCCCGCGATTGAGGGCCGGTCCGGACGGTGTCGCCGACAAAGACGTCGGCGCCCAGGATCAGCGTCCGCGACGCCTCGCCGGCGCTCGCGGTCACTGTGCCCCGCGCGTCGGTCACGGCGCCAGCCGGCTCGGCGGCCGGGACCGTCTGTGGCACGAGCACGGCGAGAAGCACGGCCAGTGTGCAACGGGTTAGCGGTGTAGCAATCGCAGGTGCAACGGGCGAGGGCATTTTGGGCTCCGGAGGGAAGGGCAGATCCGAGCATCGCACCCAGCTCGCCGGCGGACAACACTCCGATCGGTGAGGCTGCGACACTTGGCTCTGCGGTCGAAGGAGCGGCCGCCGAACAGGGGGCGGCCCCCGCCAATCCGGAGGAGGCCGCCGTCCGCTCAGGCTGCTTGTATCTCGATCACCTCCCTCCTAGCGGAAACGGCAGGGGATGAACTTGCCGAAGCGGTAGTAGCCGCAGCGGTAATCGTAGCTGCTGAAGCTGCTGAAGCTGCTGAAGCTGTTGAAGCGGTGGCCGAAGCTGAAGTTGTGGCCTCCGAAGTGATGGCCGCCGCCGAAGTGATGGCCGCCGGCCTCCGCCGAGAGGTTCATCGCCCCGAGCGACACCAGGGCGAGGGCTGCAGAGAGAAGAGCTTTGTTCAAGGTCTTTGCCATTTTAAGTCTCCATCGGAGTGAGTGGTTGAGATGTTCGTTTCGGTGGCACATCGCCGTTCCGATGGAGGGACAATGGCGGAGATCGCGCGCCACGGATATGCTGGCCAACACACCGAGAAAATATCGCCAAAAAAGAAGGGAAGCTGGGCAGACGGCGCTCGCCCATTGGCGCGCCGTCTCCGTGCATCAAGGCCATGGGCCGACTAGTCGAATTCGATCTCGGCGAACTCGCGCAGCGCGTTCATGTCGAGAATGGTGATGAGTGCGCCGTCGATGCGGATGAGCCCCTCGTCCTTGAGCCGGCCGAGCTCGCGGCTCGTGTTCTCGCGCGACAGGCCGATGTAGTTGCCGAGATCGCGTTGCGAGAGACGCACGTCGATGAGCATCCCGCCGTCGACAGGCCGACCATGCTGGTTCGCCAGCACCAGGAGCCCGCTGGCCGCCTTGCTCGCCATCTGCAGCAGACCGGCCTCTGCCATGGCCGAGAGCTGGCGGAGCTTCTTCGAGAGCGCGACGACGACTTGAAGCATCGCCTTGGGATGGCTCTCGAGCGCAGGCAGGATGTCGCGGCGCAGAAAGAGCAGTCCCTCGCAGGCCTCGAGCGCAGCAGCATCCGCGGAGCGCGGCTGCCCGTCGAGTGCGCCGAGCTCTCCCACGAGATCGCCTGGTCCAAGCACGTTGAGGACGATCTCGCGCGCGTTGGTTGCGACGTTGAAGATTTTGATGCGGCCCGAAACGATGATGAGCAGGCTGTCGCTCGCATCGCCGCGCCGATACACCGCTGCTCCTTTCGCGAACTTGGCGGTGCGGGCGCGCACGATGAGCTCGGAGAGCACCGTGTCCGGGAGCGGGCCGATCACGCTCTTTGTCTTGAGAAGGTCGAGGATGCTTGCGGCGGGGATTGTCACGCGGGCTCCGGAGGAGGAAGGGCGGTGCGAGCCAGTTCGGGCGCATTTTGCGCCAGCTTAGACGTCCCGGAATGCGGATTGAAGGGGCCCCGAAAGAGACGCCCGCCCCGCCCTAGCCCTCGTCGAGGGATGCGAGAAGCGGATCGATCTGAGCGGTCGGCGCCACGGCAAGGCGCGTCAATCCGAGCCATGAGGCCACGAGGCGGAGCTCGTCGATCAATCGTTCCACCGAATGTCTTGGCGCGCCCGGCTCGAGGTGCGCCCGCTGGACCATCAACGTGCCGAGCTTGCGATCCGCTTTGAGGTCCACGCGGGCAACGAGCGCGCCGTCCGAAAGAAAAGGCAGCACGTAGTAGCCGTGCTCACGCTTGTGCGCGGGTGTGTAGATCTCGAGCCGATAGCGAAACCCGAATAGCCTCTCAGTGCGCGCACGGTGCCAGATGAGCGGATCGAACGGCGACAGCAACGCCGCGCCTTCGAGGCTGCGGCCCGCCCGCGCGTCCTTGTGCAGATAGGCCTGCTGCCGCCAGCCCTGCACCCGGACCGGAACAATCGTCCCATCTTCGATCAATTGCTCGATCGCGTGTGGAGCGTCCGCGACGGGGATACGGTAGTAGTCGCGCAGATCGTCCGCGGTAGCGACACCGAGCGCTTGCGCCGAGCGCGCGAGAAGCGCCCGCCGGGCATCGGCACCACGCGGCGTGGGGGTTTCGAGAATGCCTCGCGGCAGCACCCGCTCGGGCAAGTCGTACACGCGCTCGAAGCTGCCGCGCCGGTGCGTTGCTGCGACCAGTCCCGACCAGAACAGCCATTCCAGCGCGTGCTTCGCGTCGCTCCAGACCCACATCCCCTTGGAGGCCTTGCTGCCCGCCACGTCCGAGGCGGCCAGCGGACCCTCGGTCCTGATGCGTTCGAGCAGCGCGTCGGCCTCGGCCCGCTTTGCACTCGCGAAGGTTTCGAGGGGACGCCAGATGCCCTTGCCGCGGCGCGCACGCGCCATGCGCCAGCGGAAAAGGGGGTGAAGGTCGACGGGAAGCAGCGACGCCTCGTGCCCCCAATACTCGAAAAGGCGCTTGGGCTTCGCTGCCACCAGCGCATCGAGGGCAGAGGGATCGTACGAGCCCAATCGCGAGAAGAGCGGTAGGTAGTGAGCGCGAACGAGAACATTCACGCTGTCGATTTGGAGCACCCCGAGCCGGTCAATCGACTTTCGAAGGCGCGCTGCGCCGGTCGCTTCCCGTCGCGACAAGGCATTGAACCCCTGCGCCGTAAGCGCGATGCGTCGAGCCTCGGAGGCTGAGAGATCCGACTTCAGGCCCGCCCTCCCCGCTCAATCCGTGGAGGCGGTGCCATCGACGCCCTCCAGTCAGCTTTCTTACCTGTGGCATGCCCACAACGCCGCCTCTGCAACTTGAGGCTGTCACGACAAATTCGCTGCGCGCCAGATCCGCGATGGCTCAGGCTCGCCCCTGAGCATCGAATGATTCTCGCGGAGCAGCGCCATGATTACACGGCCTAGGAGCCTGGTCAGCGTCGTCGCGGCAACGGCCCTGCTGGCCGGATGTGCCCACCCTGGACCTATCCCGGAGGAGGCGTATCCGCGGGCGCAGGACGCCGAGCCCTCGGCGCTTCAGCGCGTCTCCAACGTCTGCGTGGATCGCGAGTGGCTCTGCATCGTAGCCGGGTTGGCCGCGTTCGGCGGCGCCGTGGCGGTCATCAACTCGAGCGACTAGGCCTCTCGAGCCTCGCCAAAGACCCGGAGCATTCAGCCGCTCTGATCCGCTCAATAGCGGTAGGGGTCGCGCGGCGTGGCGGCTGGCTTCCGCGAGATCAGCCAGCCCAAAATGCCCGGGACGACGATCCAGGGTGCTAGCTCATGGGTGAGCGGAAGTGCGCCCTTTCCGAGATAGACGGCTCCGGCCGCCGTTCCGAGGAGGATGGTGGCGAACGTCCGCAGATCGGGCTTGTAAAGGCCGCTGAGCGAGTGGGCGCACACCAGCGCCGCGGCCCAAATGCAGGCGGCAGCGGCGATCGCGACGCCGCCGAGCTGGAGTAGCGCCGATACCTTGTCGGCTAGACGCTGCGAGACCACGGTCGAGACATAGATGGCAAGCACCAGCTCTGCACCAACGGCGAGCAGGTACTTGGGAACGATTCCGAGATAACGATCCATTGCTCCTCCCGGCACTTCAGCACGCGACCGAGCGGCGCGGCCCGGAGCCCCAATTGCAATGCTGGACATTCGTCTGTAGGCGTCAGAAGGTCAAGAAGAACAAGCCCCCGGCGCGGGCGGCAGGTCGCCTCACTTGGCGCCGAAGGCCTTGATGGCGCCAACCGCCGCCGCGAAGCGCGCGCGCCATTCCTCGCGAAATGCTTGGGGCCGCACGCGCCGGCCGCTGCGCGTGAAGGTGAAGGGACGGCCCACCGCCTCCGCCGCCAGCAATGCCGTTCCGATCGCGGTGAGCTCGGGCTGGTCTGAAACGATCAGCTCGCGCTGCAGGTTGTCGGCGAGGAACTGGCAGAAGTAGGCATTCGCGGTCATGCCGCCGTCGATCGAGATGGGCTCGGCGGGCGGCGAGACCTGGCTGATGGTCGCCAGGACCTCGGCCGTGCGCAGCGCCACACCTTCGAGGAGGGCCTGCACCAGATCCGCCCTGCTGGTGTCGAGCGAGAGGCCGAGCCAAGCGCCGCGCGCTGCCCGGTCCCAGTGCGGGCACGCAAGTCCGGCGAGCGCCGGAACGAAGGCGAGCCCGCGCGCGATCGCGGGCGCTCCCTCAAAGGAGCCGATGGCCGCGAAATCGTCGAACAGGCCGAGGTCGCGCGCCCAGTTCACGGCCGACGACGCACAGTAGACGCCGCCGTCGACGGCATAGGTCGCCGCCTCGCCGGCCTTCTGCCAGGCGATGGTGGGCAGCAGCCCGCCGACAAGGGGCCGTTGCAGGTCCCCGGTGACTTGGAGCGCGAAGGCTCCTGTCCCGAACGTGATCTTGGCGTCCCCCGGCTTGCGGCAGCCGTGGCCATAGAGCGAGGCCTGCTGGTCGACCAGGCTAGCCGTGAGCGGCACATCCCGCCGCCCGCAACGGAGGGTGCCAAAATCACCGCTTGTGGCAGTGATGCGCGGCAGGCAATCGACCGGAACGCGGAACAGGCGGCAGAGCTCCGGGTCCCAGGTCCCCGTCGTGATGTTCATGAGCGAGGTGCGCGACGCCGTCGTGATGTCGGTCTCGAAGCGGCCCGTGAGGCGATCGAGGAAGAAGGCGTCCGTGGTGCCAAGCCGCAATCGTCCGGTCTCCGCAAGGCGCCGGGCCTCGGGAGTTTCGTGCAGGATCCACGCGAGCTTCGAGGCCGAGAAATAGGGATCGAGCGGCAGGCCGGCTCGCTCGAGCACCATGGGCTCGGCACCCTCGGCCTTGAGCCGCTCGGTGACCGACGAGGTGCGCGAGTCCTGCCAGACGATCACGGGTCCGACGGCCGCCTTGCTCTCGGCGTCCCAGCCGACGCAGCTCTCGCCCTGATTGTCGATGCCGATGGCGCCGAGGTCGTCGATATCCGCAGCGGCGTCGAGGCAGGCGCGGATGTTGGCGATCAGCTCCTCGGCGTCGTGCTCCACGTGGTCGGCGGCGGGATAGATCTGGCGATGCGGCAGCGAGGCGAGCGTCGTGACGGAGCCGTTGGCATCGACGAGCAGCGCGCGCGTCGTCGTCGTGCCCTGGTCGATGGCGAGCGTCTTCATGCCAGCTCCTCCTTGAGTACGATCGTTGCCGGCTCCAAGAGGGGACACGGGAGCCGGTCGAGGGGAATGAGGATGCGCCGCTCCGGCAGGGCGGCGATCCTTCGCGACCACAAGTCCCGCCCGCTGGCGACGAGCGAGAGCGTGCCGCGCGCCGGCCTCCGCACACGCACCTGGATGTGGCGTAGCGCGCCGTCTGAGGCGCCCGGCGCGATCCGCTGCGGCACTACGTACTTCAGCGCGTCGCTACCGATGGACAGATTGCGGCTCGGCTCGGGCCCCGGCAGTGCGCCCGCAAGGCTTTTCGCGATCAGATGCGCGGCCGCCCGGCCCTCGGCCCAGCACCAGCCCGCCGTCTCGACCGGCCTGAGCAGGTTGCCCGCAGCGAAGTAGGTGGGATCGGAGCATCGGAGGAACTGATCGACCTCGGGCCCGCCGGAGAGCGGATCGATCGCAAGGTGGCTCTCACGCAGCAGGCTCGCGTCCGGCAAGAACTGTCCGGTTACGATCACGCCGTCCGTCTCGATCATGGACGTGCGTCCCGATTTGTCGCGCACCTCCACCGCCGTGACGGACGAGGCACCCTCGATGCGATTGAGCGTGGTTTCGAGCAGCAGAGGAACGCCGAGCACGCGCGGCAACAGCGAGGAGCCCTTCCAGGCGGTAACACGGGGATTGGGCTCGATCATCGCTGCCGGCCGCATGCCCGCATGCCTGCAGGTCAAGAGAGCGGAGAAGGAGACGAGCTCGGTGCCTAGAATCACTGGCCGGCGGAACGGGGCGAGGCCGCCCATGTACACGAGCCCCTGTAAGGCGCCCGTAGAAAGAACGCCGCCCGGCTTCGTGCCGCCGATGAGGCGCGCGGCGCGGCTCTTCTCGCGCACGCCGGTGGCGATCAGAACGCGCCGCGCCGACAGGGACGAAACCCCGCTGGGCTGCGAGAGCACGAGGTGCGGGCCGGGGGCGAGCGAGACCACGGACGTGAGCGTCTGGATCTCGACGCCGGCTGCGACCGCGCGTGCGACCAGCCGTTCGGCGTATTCCGGTCCGCCGAGCAGGCGCCGGAACTCGCGCATGCCGAATGGAGAGTGGCCGCAGTGGCGCGGAATGCCGCCGGCTGCCCGCCCCCGCTCGATCACCACCACCGAGCCCACGCCGAGCCGCTTCAGCTCGACGGCCGCCGACAGTCCGGCCGGACCGCCGCCGACGATCGCAACGTCGCATGTCGGGACGGTCTCAGCGGTCATCGGCCGGGGCACCCGTTGGAGATGCGGTAAGCTCGGCGATCTCGGCCGAGCAGTAGAAGCCCTGGCACCGCCCCAAGCCGACGCGTGTCCGCCGTTTCAGCCCGGCGAATGTTGCGGGCGCTAATGGTCCGGCGAGGGCGGCGTGGATCTCGGCCCGCGTCACCCGCTCGCAATGGCACGCGATGCCGCCGTTACCTGGGCGCTGCCAGCCCCGCTCGCCGTATTCGCTCAAGGTCGGCATGCAGGGCCAGATCGGATCGGCGAGTGCCGTTCGCCGGTGCCCGAGCCCGCGGTAGAGGTCGAGAACGTGGTGCGCGATGCCGAGCGCGGAGCTCAAGCCCGTCGAACGGATGCCGCCCACGGTGATGAGGCCGAGCTCCGCGTGCGCGCGGATCTGATAGTCCTTGAACTCGGTCGCGGGGCGCAGGCCGGCATAGATGGCGGTGATTTCCATGCCCGCCAGCGCCGGCAGGATCGCCTCGCCGCGCGCACGCAAGGCGGCGAGCGTCTCTGGGACCAGATCGGCCCTGTCCCGCTCGTCCTGGTCCTCCGCCGTTGGGCCGACCAGCAGGTTGCCGAACACAGTGCGGCACACGACGACGCCCTTGGTCGTCTTGCTCGGCACCGGAAGCAGGATGCTGCTCGCGAGCCGCGACGCCGCCTTGTCGAACACCACGAATTGGCCCTTGCGCGGCCGGATATGGAAATCGCGCGTGCCCTTGAGCATCTCGTCGACGAGATCGCCATAGAGGCCCGCCGCATTGATGACGGTCGTGGCATTGATCGGGCCCTGGCTGGTCTCGAGCCGCCAGGCCGAGCCGTCGAAGTTCCCTCCGGTGACGGCGCAGTTGCGTTTCAGCTCGGCGCCATTGACCAGCGCCTGCAGCAGGTAGGCATGTGGCGCCGACCACGGATCGATGAGGAATTCGCGCGGAACGGTGAAGCCTGCGCGCACGCGAGGCGACAGCTGCGGCTCGCTGGCGAGAAGGGCGGCAGACGACAGCAGCTCGACATCCTCGACGCCGTTCTGGCGCGCCTGCTCGATGAGCTCGGGCAGACGGGCCTCGTCGTCCTCCGTCCAGGCAAGCACGATCGCGCCGGACCGCACCAGGGGTAGGCCGAGGCGCTCGTGGATGGCGAGATATTCGGCGTGCCCGGCCGCGACGCAGGAGTGCTCGAGCGAGGCAGGCGGCGCATCGAAGCCGGTATGAAGGATAGCGCTATTGCCCTTCGAGGCGCCGTCGAGGATGTCGGCGGCCTTCTCAAGCACGACAACCTTTGCGCCTTCGAGCGTGAAGCGCCGGGCAATGGCGCAGCCAACCACTCCCGCGCCGATGATAGCGACATCTGCGACAGACATGACACGACCTTGTCCGCAGGCGCGGGCCCTGGCGCGGCTCGTATTCAAAATAGAAGGCCGCGAGCATCCCGCCCGCGGCCTTCGTTCTCGAGATCGTTTTAGGTCGCTTCGCCGACGGCCTTCTCGGCCGCTGCGATCTCGGCCTGCCGCTTCGCGATCTCCGCTCCGATCGGCGGACCCTTGAAGCGGCGGGATTCGATGCCGAACCACAGCACCACGAGGAGCACCAGGAGTCCGATCGCATAGTTGATCAGAATGTCGAACGGCGGCTGGATGCCCGCATACATCAGCACCAGCACGCCGGCGATGGTGATCACCGCGAGCGGCTTGGACCAGATGCCGAGGCGGAACGGTCCGAACTCGTTCCAGGTCTTGCCTTCAGCGAGAAGGCCGGCCGCGATCGGCATCGCGTAGGAGACATAGAGGAAGAGCGCGCAACCCGCTGCCAGCGCCGCAAATGCAGGCGAGTAGAGGGTGGCGGCAACCGACAGCACCGCGCCGAGCCATATCGCGGGCACGGGCGTGCGCCACGTCGGGCTCACGGTCTTCCACAGACCGGACGCCGGCAAGCCGCCGTCACGGGCGAACGCGAAGATCATGCGCGAGGTGGAGGTGAGGCCCGCCAGCGCGCAGATGTAGTTGGCAACCACGATGCCGATCGCGAGAGCGTCCTTGAGCGGCTTCGGCGCCGGCAGGTTGTTGAAGAGGTTGAACCACGCGTTGCCGCCGTCCTTGGCCGTCGCGGCGAGATCGGGGCTCGCCAGAACGAACGAGACCGCCATGACGAAGCCGAACACCAGCGACCAGAACACCGAGTGGATCATGCCGCGCGGCACCGCTCGCTGGGCGTCGTGGGTCTCCTCCGAGGTGTGGGCCGAGGCGTCGAAGCCCGTGATCGTATAGAGCGGATAGAGAAGGCCGACGAGGAACGCGATGAGCGCCGGACGCGCCTCGGGAACATAGCCGCCGCCGGGCTCACCGGTGTTGTTGGTGAACGTGGTGAGACGAGAGAAGTCGAAGGTGGCGCCCCAGAGCAGGAACATGGCCGTCAGCACGACCGCCACCACCAGAATGAGATAGCCGGAGAAGTCGGTGAGCAGCGTCGTGAGCCTGATGCCGAAGTGGTTGATGAGCGCCTGCGTCACCGTGATCGCCGTGACGCCGATGATCTGCTCCTGCATGCCCCAGGTCGAGATGTCGTTGCCGAGCACGCCGACCCAGACGAGGTCGCGGAAAAGGAAAAAGACGCCGACGTTCACCGAGGCGACGACGAAGATGAGGCCGAGCAGGTTGATCCAGGCAGTTGCCCATCCCCAGCCGCGGCCGCCGAGGATCGACGACCAATGGTAGAGGCCGCCGGCCGTCGGGTAGGCGGATGCGATCTGCCCGAGCGAGAGCGAGACGACGAGCGCGAACAGGCCGCCGACGATCCAGCCGATCGTGGCCTGGAACCCGCCTCCCGTTGCCATCGCTAGCGGGAACGACGTTATGCCGCCCGCAAGAATGCATATGATCGAGAACGAAATCGCGAAATTGGAGAAACCGCCCATGCGCCGCGACAATTCCTGCGCGTAGCCCATGGAATGGAGAACTTTTGTGTCTTCGTCTTGTCCCATGTCCCACCCCAGCCCCTGACTAAGTAGCCGACACGAGTTGCCCTTTTGGGCAATGTGTCATTTATATGCTCTGCTAGAATGAGCGAACAGTCAAACAGATTGACCGAACGGTCAGAGAGCTTGCGGCCCGATGCCCGTCGCGAGCGCATCGTGCAGATGGTGCGCGAGCGCGAGCGCGTGAGCGTCGACGAGCTTGCCGAAGCCCTTGGAACTTCGAAGGAAACGATCCGCCGTGATTTGGCGGACCTCGCCGATCGCGGGCGACTGCGCAAAATCCACGGCGGCGCGACGCTGTCCGATTTCAGACACCTCGGCCCGGAGGCTGAGGGCCCCTATCAGGCCCGCCTTTCTGAGAATGCCGAGGCAAAACGGGCTATTGCTCGCCGCGCCATCCAGTTGTTCGAGCCCGGCGATACGATGTTTGTGGATACAGGCTCGACCACCCTGCTTTTTGCCGAGGAGCTGGCGCAGGCGAGGGGACTTACCGTCGTGACCAATTCCGCCGCCATCGCCGCCCTCGCGGCGCGCGGTGAGCAACAGACCACTTTTTTGATCGGCGGCGAGTACCGGGCGGAGAGCGCCGAGAACCTGGGGCCGATGGCTGTCGAGCAGATCAGCCGCTTCCACCCCTATCATGCCGTGCTGACGGTGGGTGCCATCGAGCGGGCAGGCATCCTCGACTTCGACCTCAAGGAGGCGGACGTGGCGCGCGCCATGATCGCCCAGGTCCGCTCCGTCACGGTTCTTGCCGACACGTCCAAGTTCGGCCGCGGCGGCCTCATCAAGATTGCGGCTCTCTCGGCGGTGGACCGCATCGTCACCGAGGCCGAGCCGCCGCGCGACATTGCCGCCGCGCTGAGGGATGCGGGCGTCTCCCTAATCCTGGCCTAGGGGGATGGGGTCTGTGGCACCGGTGTCACGCGTCGAGCCATTCCTTGTCCGTCCGGTCCACACCATGAAATGGTCAAGGTCGGGTGGCACTTGCCGCCCCTCCATGAAAAATGAAAAAAGCGAGGTGATGGTCATGCCGCTGCAGGACAGCGCCAGTGTTTACGTTTGCCCTTTGAGGCTCGTTCCGGATGTCGCCCGCGAGACCGGGGCGCGCCATCTCGTGAGCGCGATCGACACGTCGTTCTTGCCCGCCACGCCCGACGAGATCGCATCGGATCGCCACCTGCGTCTCGCCATGCACGATATCGTAGAGGCGCGTGCCGACCAGGTGCTGCCGGCGCGTGATCACGTCATCGAGCTTTTGGATTTCGTCGGCAGTTGGGACCGCTACGAGCCCATGCTGATCCACTGCTATGCCGGCATCAGCCGCTCCACTGCCGCCGCCTTCATCACGCTCTGCGCCTTGAACCCCGAGACGCCCGAGGATTTGATCGCGGCAAGCCTTCGCCAGTCGTCTGTGACGGCGAGCCCCAATAGGCTGTTCGTGACGCTGGCCGACCACGTGCTGCGGCGCAACGGACGCATGGTCGCCGCCGTCGAGCGCATGAGCCCGCACACGATTGCCGCCGAGTGCACGCCCTTCGCGCTGGCGACGTCCTTCGTGATGGAGGCCCCGCGCTCGAGCTTCGTCTCCAACGCCGCCTAAAGCGGGGTCATGAGCCGAGACGCGCCTTGGCGGCGTGAAAGGCCCACTCCAGCCAAGGCGTGAGGGCCTCGAGGTCAGACGTCTCGACCGTCGCGCCGGTCCAGATCCTGAGACCGGCCGGCGCCTCGCGATAGAAGGCGACGTCGTAGGCGACGCCTTCCGCTTCGAGCGTCGCCGCGACGGATCTGGCAAACGCGGCCTCGGCATCGGGCGCCAGCGCGCGGATCTCGGGATCGACGAACCTGAGGCACACCGAGGTGTTCGAGCGCGTCGCCGGGTCGATCGCGAGATTGGCGATCCACGGTGTCCGCTCGATCCAGTCGAACAGCACGCGGGCATTGGAGTCCGCGCGCGCCTTGAGGCCCGCGAGCCCTCCAACGGAGAAGGCCCAGTCGAGCGCGTCGAGGTAGTCGGCGACGCATAGCATCGACGGCGTGTTGATCGTCTCGCCATCGAAGATTGCCGCGTTGAGCTTCCCATCCCGCGTCAGCCGGAAGATCTTCGGCATTGGCCAGGCCGGCACATGTGAGTTGAGCCGCGCCACCGCACGCGGGCCCAGGATCAGCATTCCGTGCGCGGCCTCTCCGCCAAGCACCTTCTGCCACGAGTAGGTGACGACATCCGCCTTCGACCAGTCGATCTCCTGCGCGAAGATCGCCGATGTGGCATCGATGAGCGTCAGCCCCTGCCGGTCGGCTGCAATCCAGTCTGCGTTCGGCACGCGCACGCCCGAGGTGGTGCCGTTCCAGGTGAGGATCACGTCACGCGTGAAGTCCACGTCGGCAAGGCGCGGCAGCGCGCCGTATCCGGCTTCGAGCAAGCGCACGTCGCTGAGCTTTAGCTCGTTGACGATGTCGTTGACCCAGCCCCTGCCGAAGCTCTCCCAGGCGAGCACGTCGACGCCCCGTGGACCGAGCAGCGACCACATCGCCATCTCGAATGCGCCGGTATCCGAGGCCGGCACGATTCCGACATGAAAGTCATCTGGAAGCTCCAAGAGCGCCCGGGTCTTGTCGATCGCCGCCTTGAGGAGCGCCCGGCCCTCCTTCGCCCTGTGCGAGCGGCCGAGGTAGGCATCGGCGAGCACGGACGGGCTCCAGCCGGGGCGCTTGGCGCAAGGCCCGGAGGAGAAGCGCGGGTTTCGGGGACGCACGGACGGTTTCATGGCGGGCTTAGGAAGTCTTGACCTTGTCGGGCGAGAATTCGGCGCCGAGCCGCTTCAATGCCTCGGATGTGTCGAGCCTGTCGAGCATGATCTCGATGAGTGTCGGCCCCTGGTTTCCGGCGCGAGCCTCGGCGAGAGCCTGGTCGAGCTCCTCCTCCGTGCGCACGCGCCGCCCCGAGCCGCCGCCGAACACCTCGGGCAGCCGGTGATAGTCCCACGGCTGGATGTCGTTGTAGGGCCCCTCGTGGATGACGCGCTCGGTCGTGTACCCGTCGTTGTTCATGAGCAGGATGATAGCGTTGGTCTTGCGGCGGGAGAGCGATGACAGCTCCTGGGCCGTCATCTGGAAGGCTCCGTCGCCGATGAGGGCGAGCGTGCGCCGGTGAGGCGCTGCAATCGCTGCGCCGAGCGTCGCGGGGAGCGCATAGCCGATCGAGAGATAGACAGCCTGGCCGATGAAGCCGACGTCGTGATGCATGACGAGGTCGGCGGCCGCGAAGATCGAATCCCCCGTCTCGGCGATGACGTTGGTGTTGCCGTCGAGGAAGGCATTGATGCGCTTCATGACCCGCGCGAGCGTGAGCGCCCGGCCGGGCTCGGGCTTGAACTCCGCGTCGAATAGATCGGAGACGCTTGTGAATGGCGGATGCGCTAGTCCGCCTTCGGGCATGCGGCGGGCAAGTCCCTCGACCACGTCGCCAATCCACACGTGCTCATAGAGGTGATGGCCGATCTTGAGACGCCCGGAGTTCGCGAGCACCATTTGCCGCCCTTCGAGGCGAGCCGTGTAGATGCCGAAGTTGAGGTCGCTGATCCAGGCGCCCACACAGAGCACCACGTCCGCGTTCTCGACGATGTCGCGGATCTCGGCTCGCGACATGCCGCCTTCGTACACGCCGACGGCCTGCGGGTGGTGCTCGGAGAGGATCGTCTTTCCGAGCAGCGTGGTGGCAACCGGCAACCGGCTCGCCTCGACGAGGCGCAAGAACTCGGTGATGAGACCGTAGCGGTGCAGCTCGACGCCGCCGAGGATCACGGGTCGGCGCGCCTTCGCAAGCAGCGCCATCACCTCGTCGAGGGCCTCGGCGAGGGCTTGCGGATCCGAAGCCGGCCGCGCCGGTGCTGCGAGCGGCTTCGGCGCGGGGCACGGCTGGTCCACCATGTCGGCCGGGATCTCGATCATGATCGGCCGCTTCTCGGTGAGACAGCGGGCGAGTGCACGGTCGATGCGCTGCGGTGCGTCGGTCGGGTCGTCGAGGACCACCGAGGCCACCGTGATGTGCCCGAACGCCTGTTGCATGGTCGCGATGGCGCCCACGCTGTGGTGGAGCAGCATGGAGGAGTGCCGCTGCGTCGTGCGCGGCCCGCCCACGAGCAGCACGAGCGGCACCTGCTCGGCGAACGCGCCGGCAATGGCATTCATCGCGCTGAAGCCGCCCACGCCCCAGGTCACGCACGCACAGCCGATGCCGTTGATGCGCGCGTAGGCATCGGCGGCATAGCCGGCATTGAGCTCGTTGCAGGTGCCGACGAATTCGATGCCGTGCGAGATGAGGCGGTCCATGAAGGTGAGCACGTAGTCGCCCGGCACGCCGAAGGCATGCTTGAGGCCCGCCTGCGTCAAGCGCTCGAGGAGATAGCGCGCGATGGTGGTGTCCGAAATTGGGCTCACGCGGATCCTCGCCGGGGAGCATCGACCGCGTCCACTATGGCACGGCGAGCGCCCCGGGACGTGCATTTTCGCACGTGCATCCACGGGTTCTCGAGGTCGCGGCAAGTTCCTGGCTCGGGCGGTACTCGCCTCGCACTAGAGGCTCTAGGAGGCCTGCTCCTGCGCCGGTCCGGTGCGATAGATCAGAAGCGCTGCATCCGTGAGCGCCGCGGCATCTCTTAGGTCGCCTCTGGCGGCGTCGAGCACGGCATGGGCTAGTCTTCTGCGCGCGACCTCGATGTCGCTCGGGTCCGGGCCCACCTGAAGTCTCATCTGCTCCCAGGCCGCGTCGAAGGCTTGGTAGATCACCACCAGCGCCTCGGGCGCGAATGATGAGCTCTGAATGACCTGCAAGGCCTTCATGATTGTACCCCGCTGCGGCGCGTCGGCGCACGGCATGGGTCCAGGCGCGCGATCGACAGCCGAAACCCAAACTCTGACGTTTCGAGGGGTCCGTGTCGGTAATGAAAATGACCGAGACGAATTAGGGGATGTACGTTTTCGGCAAGTGCTGAGCGACGCGGGCTCGGGACAGGAGATAGCATTCGCACGAGACTGCGATCAGTCGCTCGCGATCATTGATCGTGACACGCCGCCGCCCGCAATCGATGAGCCCGGCATTTTCGAGATCCCGCACCGCATTCGTGACCGAGGGCCGGTGCACGCCGAGCATCTCGGCGAGGAGATCCTGCGTCAGCTCGAGGTTGTCGCTGTCATGGCGGTCCCTCATCATCAGAAGCCAGCGGGCGAGCCGCTGCTTGAGGTTGTGCGCGCCGTTACACCCGGCGGAGATCATCACCTGCTCGAGAAAGGCATGGACGTGAGCGTGCATTAGCTCCTGGAAAGCGGCAATGGTCTCCATGCAGCTCGCGAAGGCGGAGCGCAACATTCGGGCGGCAGTTCCTGGAAGCTGCACGAGCAACCTGGCCGAAGAGACATTAGCCCCGAACACGGCCTGGAACCCGGTGCTGCCCTCACGCCCGATGGTCGCCATCTCGATGATGGTGCCGTCCGGATAGACAGCGACCACCGAAATGACGCCGCTGTCAGGGAAATAGACGTGCTCGAGCGCGCCATCCGCGTCGATGAGAACCTGCTCGCGGTCGCAACGCACGAACTCGAGTGCCGGCATAATCTGTTCGCGGATGCGGGCCGGAAGCGCGAGGAGGAGCCGGTTGCGGGGCCAATCGGGCGGGACGATCATACCGACGTAACGCCCAATCGCCGCATTTGTTCACTTTCGGACAGTGTGTCAGCGGGCGGCCGCACTTGAATTGCGCGCGATTGACCGCCGAATTTCAAACTCTGACGTTTCGAGGGGCCTGTGTCGGTAATGAAAATGACCGAGACGAATTGGGAGACGCCGAGCATCTCCGCGAGGAGATCCTAGGGCGCGCGACGGCATTTCACGGGCCATGCCGCCGGCGCATGGGTTGCGGGCTTGCGGGTTATTATTGACAATAATTGTATAGTTTTGGTTATGTCCCCCGAGCAAGACCAAACAGCGGGCCCGCCGATCATGATGATGTCTCCTGCGCAAGCGCTCACTCGGCGCCTTTGGGCCTCGCGCGGGGCCGTGGCGATCAGCGCGGCCCTCCTTGCGGGGCCTCTGCACGGAGCGGCCCAAGAGCCGCCCTCCGCACCTCCGCTGGCCGTCGGCCCGGCTACCGGGGTGCCCTCAGCACATGCGAGCGCCTCGGGAGCAACGCCCACGGAGCCCGGCCCACCCGCCTCGGCAGACGCTCCCGTAGCTGCCGGGCTGCGCGGGCCGGATGCCTCACACCTTCCGCGCGATCTCTCGCCGTGGAAGATGTTCATGTCGGCCGACATCGTCGTGAAGGTCGTCATGATCGGGCTCGCCTTTGCGTCGTTCGTGACCTGGACGGTGTGGCTCGCCAAGTCCGTCGAGCTGCTATCGGCCCGGCGCCGGTTCGCTCGCGCCTTCTTCGAGATTAACGCGTCGTCCACGCTCGCCGACGCCGCGCGGCGCCTGGTCGGCAAGCCCGGCGTCGTCTCCGGGTTGATCGAGGTCGCAGCGGTGGAGCTCAGGCTCTCGGCCGACGTCGACGACAAGCACGGCATCAAGGAGCGCGTGCAGTCCCGCCTCGATGGCCTGACGTTAGCCGCCGGGCGCGACATGAACCGCGGCACCGGCGTTCTCGCCACCATCGGCTCGACCTCGCCCTTCGTCGGACTGTTCGGCACTGTCTGGGGCATCATGAACAGCTTCATCGGCATCTCGGAGGCGCAGACCACCAATCTCGCCGTCGTGGCGCCGGGCATCGCCGAGGCGCTCTTGGCTACTGCCATCGGCCTCGTCGCCGCCATCCCTGCAGTGATCATCTACAATCAGTTCGCGCGCCAGATCGCAGCCTACAAGGCGCTGATCGCCGAGGCCGCCGCCGAGGTCATGCGCCTCGTCTCGCGCGATCTCGACCGCAGCTTCGATGTGGCGGCGGCGGAGTAGCGGCATGGCGGGACGGCTCGAAGACGGCGACGATCTCGGCGAGAACTACGACATAAACGTCACGCCCTTCATCGACGTGGTGCTGGTGCTGCTCATCATCTTCATGGTGGCGGCGCCCCTCTCGACAGTCGACGTGCCGGTCGATCTTCCGGTCGCCAGCGCCAAGCCGCAGCCGCGGCCGGACAAGCCGATCTTCTTGACCGTCAAGGCCGACCTTTCGCTCGCCATCGGCAACGACACCATTGCCCGCAGCGCGCTCGTTGGCACGCTCGAGGCGCAGACCGGCGGCGACAAGCAGCAGCGCATCTTCCTGCGCGCCGACAAGGTGGTGCCCTACGGCGAGTTTATGAGCGTGATGTCCCTCCTGCGCATGGCCGGCTTCCTCAAGGTGGCTCTCGTGGGACTCGAGGACGCTCCGCCTCCGAACGCGCCACCCGCGGTCGCGGGTGACGGGAGCGGGAGCCCGCCCAAATGATCAAGGCGCTTGACCATCTCGAGCCGCGCGGGAGCAAGCTTCGCCGCTGGCTGGCAGCCGCTGCCATGGTCGCCGTCCTCCACGTCGGCGGCGCGGCCGCAGCGCTCTGGCAATGGCCCGAGGAGGATCGCGACGATGATGTCGCGGGCGCCATGATGGTCGAGCTCGCGCCGGTGGCGATCGCTCCGCTCGAGGAGCGTCAGGACATCGCCCTCGGCGCGCCGGCCGAGGAGTCGGCACCGACCCCTCCGGTCGAGGAGGTGAAGGAGCTGCAGCCACTCGATGACATTCCTCCGCTACCCGAGCCTCCGCTCGCGCAGGCGCCCGAGGTGGTTCTGCCCAAGGCCGAGCCGGTGAAGGAGATCGAGGAGAAGGAGGAGGAGAAGGAGCGCCAGGAGGCTACAGCCGCCTCGCAGGCCGCCGCTCCGCCTCCGATCGACGCGCAGGAAGGACTGAAGCCAACCGCCCCAGAGCCGGGTAGCTCGAGAAAACCGAGCCCGCGGGAACTCTCATGGCAGAAGGTGCTGCACCTGCACTTGAGCAAGCACAAGCGCTATCCGGGCGAAGCGCGCGCCAGCCGCATTCAGGGTGTTGTCAAAGTTGCGTTCACCATCGATCGCCAGGGCAACGTCACGCGGTCGAGGATCATCGAGGGCTCGGGCTCGCCGCTGCTCGACGACGCCGCGCTTGAGATGCTGAAGCGCGCGAGCCCCCTGCCGGCGCCGCCCGACAATCCGTCATCGACGGCGGCGCTCGATCTCTCGTTGCCGATCCAGTTCAGCATCAAGTAGCTGGTGCGTCGATCTCGTGTCGGAGAGGCCTGAAGTCGACCTACGTCGCCAGCCCAGGACGGACGCCACGTTGCCGCGGTGGACGCTGTCGTAGAGATCGAAATGCTCGATCCAGCCGGCGGCGAGCTCCTCGGCCATGAAATCCTTGAGAGCAAGCCCGGCGAGCTGCTCGTCCCTGGGGCAGCGGAGCAGGCGCTCCACATAGCGCTGCGTCGAGGTGATCAGGGTGGGCGCATAGCCCGGGCCTCCGATGCGCTCGGCGCTCCCGTGATTGGGATAAATGCTAGCGATATCCCATGTGGCCATGCGCTCGAGATCCGGAAGATGCGCCGTGAGCCGGGCTGGCTCCGCAACGTAGGTCACCGTGTCCTCGAGCGTGTCGCCCGCCAGCAGCAGCTTCTCCTCCGGGAGATAGATCGTGGTGCCGTCGCGGCTGTGGATGTCGGCGTGCCGCAGCTCGACCGCCACCGGACCAACGGAAAGCTCCATGCGCCCGCTGTAGGTCGTCGTCGGCAAGATGAGCGGGTCGATCGCCGGCGGTCCCTCCTGCGTCCCGCCCTCGATGGCCGTCTTGCGCGCGACGAGATCCTCGAGCGTCAATTCATGGGCGATGATCTCGCAATCCCGGAAAGCCGCGTTGCCGGCCACGTGGTCGAGATGCCAGTGGCTGAGCACCACACGCATGCGCTTGATGCCGCGCGATTCGAGCTCGGCCCTGACGCGGCGCGCATGCGCGAGCGATGTATGCGTGTCGTAGACCAGCGCCTCGTCGCCAAAGATCACGGCGAAGCTCGCGATGCCGTAGGAGATGGCGCCGTCGTCGAGCCAGTTCGGCTCCTCGCTGAAGACGCGATAGGCGACGCGCCCATCGTAGAAGGCAAGAAGGTACGAGCGGATCTCGAAAACCCTCATGGAGCGCGCTGCGTCGATCATGGCGATTCCGTGGCAAGGTTGCACAGTAAGCGGAGTATCCAATGCCTTGGGGATGGTGGCGTATCAATTTGAAGATATGACATTTTCGTCTAAGCCACAGCGCTTTGCGCGCGATGAGATGTATTGCACGCCTGCCGCAGCTTCAGTAAGAAATTGGGGCCTTCCGATGTGCGGCGCGGTTGGCCAGACACTGCGAGCCTCCGTGTGCCACTTTAGCTTCAAGCTCGGGACAGCGGCCCCATGAACGGCAAAGTCGACAGGCGCCGCCCGGTCATCGCCCTTACGGCACTTCTTGTCGTCGTCGGCCTGGCGCTGGTCGCGCCGGTGTTGATCGGCGGCCGCAGCGGCGAGCCGTTCTCTGGCGCAATTGTGCGCGCATCGGGCCGCGATAGCATCACCATCTCCGAGCCGGTTGCGCTATTCTCGTCTCCTCCCGTCACGCTCGAGCAGGGCACGGTTGCGCTAGCCGGGCTCAGGAATGGAGAGAGCCGCATCAGCACCGTGATCCGCACGCTCCTTCTGGGCGGTGGCGCCGATCTCGTGCTCGACGGCGGCAAGCTCGTCATCGACCGTGCTGGCTCGACGGAGCTGTCGTCCTCCGGTACGGCCAAGGCAGCGGCGGTGGAGCCGATGGTGTCGGCGCTGGCGGGCTTTAAGTTCAAACGGCTCGCGCTCTCCGACACCACCATCATCTTCAGGACGACGGCCGCCAGCTTTCAGACGCTGGAGCATGTCACGGCCGACATCACAGCCAACAGCCACGGGGCCGTCACGGCCAAGGGCCGCCTCACCTATCGCGGCGAGCGCCTCGACTTCGACGTGGCGTTCACGCTGCCCGATGGCAATGCCGATGCCCAGGTTCCGGTGCGCGCCTCCATCAAGGGCAAGCTCATCGACGCCTCGCTCAACGGTAAGATTGCCCCCGGCGATCGCGGACAGATCACGGCGCCGAGCGCTGAGCTCTCCGTTTCGGACGTGCGCGCCGCGGCGCGCTGGCTCGGCTCCGCCTGGCCGCAAGGCGCGGGGCTCGGGGCCTTCACGGCCAAGGGTCAGCTCGTGCTCGACGAGCGCAACATGTCTTTCGAGAATGCGGCATTCGTGCTCGACGGCAATTCCGCAACGGGAGCGCTGGCTGCCAAGCTTGGCGACGAGCGCCCGGCGCTCGAGGGCACGCTCGCATTCACCTCGTTCGACATCGCGCCCTACGCGGCGCCGGCTCAGTCGTTTTCGCTCTCGACTGCGGCGACCGACTGGCTGTCGTCAGTGGGCGTACCGGGGCTCGCCTCGCCGTCCCTCCTCCGCGAGGTCGATGCCGATCTGCGCATCTCCGCCACCAATGTCATGAACGGCACCGACAGGCTCGGCCGTTGCGCCGCGAGCCTCAACATCAAGAACGGCAAGCTCTACGGAGAGCTTGCCGAGATGGAGCTCGACCAGGGCGGTTCCGGCGGCGGTCAGTTCACTGTCGACATGTCGGGAGCGGAGCCCGCTTACACCGTGCGCGCCAATCTCGATGACATGGACCTGGCGGCAGCGATGGGTCCGCGCCTCGGCCCGGCGGCTCTCGACGGCCAAGGCGACTTGACGATCGATCTCAGCGGGCATGGACGTACTGAGACGGAGATCCGTCGATCGATCACCGGCACGCTGTCTCTCTCGATGGAAGAGGGCCGCGTCGGTCTCGACATCGACGCGCTTCCGCTTGCGGCTGCCGGCCAGCCCATGGGATGGGGCGCAGTTGGCGCCGGCACTACGAGCGTCGACCATCTGGCGGCCAAGCTCAGCGCCTCGAATGGGGTGCTCAGGGCCGAGACGGTCGAGGCTAAGGCGGGCGACCGCACTGTCACGGTCGGCGGCGTCGTCGATATCGACAACAGCGCCATCGATCTCATCGTCTCGGTCTCCCGTGACGCGGCGGTCGGCGACAATCAGCAGCCGGCCAAGGATCCGGCGCTCGCCTTCAAGGTGCGCGGTCCTTGGAAAGCCCCGGCGATCAGCCCGGCTGGGCCCCCTGGCAAATCGGCCCGCGCGCCGGTTGCGGCGCCGGACCCGGGTTGATATCGGCGCGCTGCGGCCCCATCTGGCGGGATCCGGCAGGATGCGCATAATGCCCCTCGACCCGGACCATACGGAGAACCGGAGAGCAAGGCTGGCATGGCGCTCACGCCGGAGGAAATTCAGCGCTACAAGCGCCATCTCGTGCTGCACGACATCGGTGGGCAGGGGCAGGCGCGCCTGAAAGCCGCGCGCGTCCTTGTCGTCGGCGCAGGCGGCCTCGGCAGCCCTGTCCTTCTCTATCTCGCCGCTGCCGGCGTCGGCACGCTCGGCATCATCGATGACGACAAGGTCTCGCTCGACAATCTGCAGCGCCAGGTCATTCACACGACGGCGCTGGTCGGCATCGACAAGGTGGAGAGCGCGGCCGATACCATCCGCCGCCTGAACCCGCACGTCACCGTCGAGACCTTTGCGACGCGCCTCGATGCGGCCAATGCGGCAGATGTCATCGGACGCTATGACCTCGTCGTCGACGGCTCCGACAACTTCGCCACGCGCTACTTGGTCTCGGATGCCTGCTACTTCGCAGGCCGCACGCTGATCCATGCCGCCGCCGGCCCGCTCGACGGCTACGTGACGACATTGAAGCCTTACGTCCGACTGTCCGATGGCACGCCCTATCCAAGCTACCGCTGCATCTTTCCCGAGGCGCCGCCGCCCGGCACGGTCGCGAACTGCTCCGAGGTCGGCGTGCTCGGCTCCGTCGTCGGTGTCCTCGGTACGTTGCAGGCGACCGAGGCCATCAAGGAGATCACGGGGGCCGGTGAGACGCTCGCCGGAAAGCTCCTGCTTTATGATGCCAAAGACTCACGGTTCGAGACCGTGCGCGTGAAGTGGGACCCGGACAACCCCCTGTCCGGCCGGGCACCGAGCATCCTCGATCTCTCCGTCCACGTCGCAACGCGCGCTGTTCCCCCGGTAACAGGCCGCACCTGCGAGACCGGCTAGCATGTAGAGGTGCCTCGGGTGAGCTGGCGGCGGAGCGCCTCCGCCGGAGGATCGTTCGCGGTGCGCGAGCTTTTCCTTGAGCCAGCAAGGCGCCTATGACGCCCCTCTCAGACCTGCTGCACAGTCTTTACTTCCTCTTGCGTGGCGCCATCGATGCGCTGCTCAGGCGCTCTCGCAAGCGCTACGTGGTGGCAACCGACATTAGAGCGCCCGTCGATCTCGTCTGGCAGGTGGCCTCTGCTCACGACATCAAGTTTGCCGGCCCACCGCCCGTCGAGCTGAAGGCGGTCCGTCGGCCGGGCCCGGCCGAGATCTACGACGCCACCATCACGGTCTCAGGACGCCAATTCTCCATGGCCTATCGCATGGAGGAGGAGAAGCCGAACGAGAGGCTCTTGATGGAGCTGCTTCCCGACGGAACCGACGCATGCGCGCGCGCCGGTGACGAGTACTTCGTCAGCCTCGATCTCGCCCCCCGTTCGGACGGCACGCGGATGATCATCTCCCACGATCTGACCCACAAGGGATTTCTCGGGCGCGTTGCCGTGCCCCTGGGAGCCGTGCACAATGCCCGCCGCCTGCGCGAGCACTGCGAGACCCTCGCCGGCACCGCCGCGAGCCGTCCCCGCTCGAGCCCCATCGGCAGCGCCGTCATGACGGCGATCCTGACCTACGCGAGCTTCACGTACCTGTTTGACTGGACGTTCGCGGCCATCCTGCTTGTGCTTCTGATTGTCCACGAGGCCGGCCACGCGCTCGCCATGCGCTGGGTCGGCCAGCCCGTTGCTGGCATCTACTTCATCCCGTTCTTGGGTGGCCTGGCCGTTGGTGCTGCACCCCACCGCAACGAGGCCGAGCGCGGCTTCGTCGCGCTGATGGGGCCGGGCTTCAGCCTCATCACGACGGCAGCGTTCATGCTCGCCTGGCAGGCGACGGGCCATCCGCTGTTGCAGAGCCTGGCCCTCGTCAGCGCGATTCTGAACGTCATGAACCTCGCGCCTGTGTTGCCGCTGGACGGCGGTCAGGTTGTCGACGCGATGCTTTCGCGCTCGGACCCGGATATGGCACGGGTGATCAATTTCGTGGCGCTGATCGGCGGCGTGGGTGTCGCTGTCTATTTCGGATGGCACCTCTTGACGGCGCTTCTGATCGCCACGGGACTGATGCTGATGGCCCGCTCCGGCCGCGCGCGCCGGATCGAGCCCATCTCGATTGCTGGCCGCAGCTGGCTCGCGACCGGCTACATAGCCGCCATCGCCTTCTATGCGGCCGTCCTCGGTGTCGTCTCGGCGTAGATCGCGATCGCTCGGATCGTGTCAGTCCGAAGCGTGGATCGTCGGTCTCACTGGCGCCTCAGAACATCGCCGGGTGCACCTTGTCGGGCGGCGCGTGGCCGTCGAGAAAGGCTTTGATGTTGATGATCACCTTCTCGCCCATGTCGATACGGCCCTCGATCGTCGCCGAGCTCATGTGCGGCAGTGCAACCACCCGATCGGACGCGAGGAGCTTGGGGTTGATGGCCGGCTCGTGCTCGAACACGTCAAGACCGGCACCGGCGATGGACCCCGCCTCGATCATGCGCGCGAGCTCGTTCTCGTCGATCACCTCGCCTCGCGCGGTATTGACGATGTAGGCGGACGGCTTGAGCAGCTTCAGGCGGCGCGCCGAGAGCAGGTGGTAGGTCGCCGGCGTATGCGGGCAGTTGATGGAGACGATGTCCATCCGCGTCAGCATCTGATCGAGGCTTTCCCAATAGGTCGCCTCGAGCTCCTGCTCGATCTCGAGCGCCACCCTCTTTCGGTTGTGATAGTGGATCTGCAGGCCGAACGCCTTTGCGCGGTGCGCCACGGCTTGGCCGATGCGGCCCATGCCGACGATGCCGAGCCGCTTGCCGAAGATTCGGTGCCCCAGCATCCAGGTCGGCGACCAGCCGGCCCACTTGATCTTCGGGTCCTTGAGGTAGGTGGCGCCCTCGGCCACGCGCCGCGGCACGGCGAGCATGAGGGCCATCGTCATGTCGGCGGTGTCCTCGGTGAGGACGCCCGGCGTGTTGGTCACGGTGATGGCCCGGTTGCGCGCCGTGTCGAGATCGATGTTGTCGACGCCGGTACCGAAGTTGGCGATGAGCCGCAGCTGCGGCCCCGCCTGCGAGATGACCGCCCGGTCGATACGATCCGTCACGGTCGGCACCAGCACGTCGGCGATCTTGGCGGCCTCGGCAAGCTGTGCCTGCGTCATCGGCGTGTCGTCGTCATTGAGACGGGCGTCGAACAGCTCGCGCATGCGGGTCTCGACCACGTCGGGCAGCTTGCGCGTCACGATGATGACTGGCTTCTTGGTGGTATTGGGCATAACACTCCCGCCGGCGGATGGGTCTAGGGGAGTGTCTAACAGAACGTCATCGCCGTGACAAAGTGATGGATTGTTTGGTCGCGGCTTGAGGATAGGTCTTGTCCTGGGCTCGGGGCGGACCGTCAAGGGACCCCGAGCGGGAGAGCGGGTATGAGGCGCGGCGGCGCCATTGGAATCGCGTGTGCGCTGCTTCTGCTGCTTGCAGAGGCGGGGACGGCTGCGGCGCAGGGCGCAGCGGCGGCGCCGGCCCCGGGCGTGGGCGCGAGCGGACTCCCGATCCCGCGCTTCGTGAGCCTGAAGGCCGACCGCGTCAACCTGCGCACGGGGCCCGGAACTGACTATCCGACTTCATGGGTGTACCGCCGCGCCGGGCTGCCGCTCGAGGTGCTGAGCGAGTTTGAGGGATGGCGCCAAGTTCGCGATTCCGAGGGTGCGACTGGGTGGGTCGTGCAGTCGCTCCTTTCCGGTCGCCGCACAGCGCTGGTGACGCCGTGGGATCTCAAGGGGCTCAAATCCGGCAAGACGGCGCCGCAAGCCGCCGTGCGCAGCAGCGACAGCGAGAGCTCCCGCGCGCTCGCCATGATCGAGCCCGGCGTGATCGCAAACGTCCATAGCTGCGACGGCCGCTGGTGCAGCGTCACCATCGATCGCTATCGCGGCTATATGCTTCAGAAGCAGCTCTGGGGCGTCTACGAGAACGAGGTTATCCGCTGACGCGCGCGGTCGGGTTGGCTCAAGGCTCGCTTGGTCGCACGCGGCGGCAAGGCGCTGTGCGCTAGTCCTTAGGCACCAGGCGAACGACCACGTCGATATGGCTCACCCTCATGCCGGGCGGCGGCTCGGGCAGGCCATCGACCCGGATCGTATCTCCGGGGATGTCCATGAGCTCGCCCTTGTCCTCGATGAAGAAGTGATTGTGGTTCGAGGTGTTGGTATCGAAGTAGGCCTTGCCGCCGTCGATTGCGAGCTCGCGCAGGAGGCCGACGTCCGTGAACTGGTGCAGCGTGTTGTAGACCGTTGCGAGCGACACCTGCTCGCCTGCGCTCATCGCCTCGGCATGCAGAATCTCTGCCGAAACGTGCCGGTCTCCGCCCGCGAACAGCAGCGTGCCAAGTGCCATCCGCTGACGCGTGGGACGCAGGCCGGCTTTGCGCAGGCGCTCGGCAATCGCCGCGTTGGTCGCCTCGAGGCAGCATTCGCTGCCCTGGGCCGCGTTGCAGCACTGCGTGCGCTCGTTGTAGTCGTCCGTGGCGTGATCGCTCATGCGTCTTGGCTCGAATTTCCCGGCCGCCCGCGACCCATCACGGGAAGCGAGCATTTGCCGGAGTGCAACTCTTCCCCAGCTGATTCAAGTATAGGGTCAGCGCTCGTTGACTGCAACTGATCCTCAACGCCCTGATTTGGAGCAGGATTTCGGAGTTTTCTGCCTTCCGTGGGGTTGTTTCTGGGGGAGCATGACCCGGGCGAGGGGGCTCTGGACAATCCGGCCCTTTTCGATGCGGTTACTTGACGCTGTCACTGATTATCGTTTGAACGTCAGTCGAGTGTGCTAGGAGACCGCGGCGTGGCGCCGTGGCGCGCCTGCCTGAGCGGGCGCGCGGACGACGAAGAGGGATGAAGCTGATCTATGGCCGAGCGCCGTTCGAGCTACGATTTCGATGATTTGTTGGCGTGCGGGCGCGGAGAGCTGTTCGGTCCAGGCAACGCCCAGCTGCCGCTGCCGCCCATGTTGATGTTCGACCGCATCTCCCATATCTCCGAGGATCAGGGCGCTCATGAAAAAGGCCAAGTCGTGGCTGAGCTTGCGGTTGCTGGGAATAGCCGGCTCGACTGGTTCTTCAAGTGCCATTTCGAGGGTGATCCGGTGATGCCTGGCTGCCTTGGCCTCGATGCGCTGTGGCAGCTCACCGGCTTTTTCCTGGGCTGGCTCGGCGCTCCTGGGCGCGGCAGGGCGCTTGGCGTGGGCGAGGTCAAATTCACGGGGATGGTTCTGCCCACCGTCAAGAAAGTCGAGTACGTGGTCGACCTGAAACGGGTTATCTTGCGGCGATTGAAGCTGGCCATCGCCGACGGTGCCCTGAAGGCTGATGGCCAGGTGATCTATACCGCCACCGACCTGCGCGTTGGTCTGTTCGAGGCGGGCGAAGCACCAGCCGCTGGATGATGCCGGGCGTCGTGAGAAGCGCACGGGTTCGTGAGCGGTGAGGAAGGGGTTGTCGATGAGACGAGTGGTCGTCACCGGCATGGGTATTGTCTCCTCGATCGGAAACAGCACCCAAGAGGTCCTTGCCTCGCTCAGGGAGGCGAAGTCCGGCATTTCCCGTGCCGAGAAGTACGCTGAGCTCGGATTCCGCTGCCAGGTCCACGGCGATCCCAAGCTCGATTGGGAGCCGCAGGTTCCGCGCAAGCCACGCCGCTTCATGGAGGCGGGCGTGGGCTGGAACTACATCGCCATGGACCAGGCCATCCGCGATTCCGGCCTCGAGCCCGGCGACGTTGTCAACGAGCGTACCGGCATCATCATGGGATCGGGCGGTCCCTCGACCCGCGCCATCGTCTGGGCCGCCGACACCGCGCGCCAGAAGGACCCGAAGAAGGTCGGCCCGTTCGAGGTGCCGAAGGCCATGTGCTCGGGGCCCTCCGCCGCCCTCGCCACCAGCTTCGAGATCAAGGGCGTCAACTATTCCATCTCGTCGGCCTGCTCGACCTCGGCCCACTGCATCGGCAATGCGACCGAGCAGATCCAGTGGGGCAAGCAGGACGTGATGTTCGCCGGCGGCTGCGAGGAGCTCGACTGGACGCTATCCGTTCTGTTCGACGCAATGGGCGCAATGTCCACCCATTTCAACGACACGCCATCGACGGCGAGCCGGGCCTACGACAAGAGCCGCGACGGTTTCGTCATTGCCGGGGGGGCGGGCGTCGTGGTGCTCGAGGAGCTAGAGCGGGCCAAGGCCCGTGGTGCCAAGATCTATGGCGAGATCGTGGGTTACGGCGCCACCTCGGATGGTTTCGATATGGTCGCCCCCTCGGGTGAGGGGGCGGTCCGCTGCATGAGGAAGGCGCTCGAGGGCTTCGACGGCAAGGGCGTGGGGGCCCCCGTCGACTACATCAACCCTCACGGCACCGCCACCCCGATCGGCGACTTGAGGGAGATCGAAGCCGTGCGCGAGGTCTTTGCCGGCAAGGAGATCCCGAGGATCTCCTCGACCAAGTCGCTCACCGGACATTCGCTCGGCGCCGTCGGCGTGCAGGAGAGCATCTTCTCGCTCCTCATGATGAACAACGGCTTCATCTGCGAGAGCGCCCACATCGAGGAGCTCGATCCGGCCTTTGCGGACGTGCCGATTGTCCGTAGTCGCATCGACAATGTTGAGCTTAACTGTGTCATGTCCAACAGCTTCGGTTTCGGCGGGACCAATGCCACACTCGTCTTCCGCCGCTTGGACAGCTAATCTCTGACGATGTCGCGGCGCTGCAGGGGCCTTGTGCCCCTCGGAACGGCCGGGACATGAGGATCTATAGTAAGGGACGCGGCTGGTATGACACCGGCCGCATATTCGGTGTGAGTGCGAGGACGGCAATGGCCGATTTTGATGTAGCGAAACCTGGGCCGCTTCTGGCGGGCAAGCGCGGCCTCGTGATGGGCGTCGCCAATGACCGATCGATCGCGTGGGGCATTGCCCGCGTGCTGGCCGCCCAAGGCGCCAAGCTCGCCTTCACCTATCAGGGTGACGCCTTCGGCCGCCGCGCCATTCCGCTGGCCAAGTCCGTGAACTCCGAGATCATCGAAAGCTGTGACGTCTCCGACCTGAAGACGGTCGACGCCGTTTTCGAGCAGATCAAGAAGACCTGGGGCTCGATCGACTTCGTCGTGCACGCGTTGGCCTTCTCCGACCGCCGCGAGCTGTCAGGTCGCTACGCCGACACGACCCGCGACAACTTCGTCAACACCATGGTGATCTCCTGCTTCTCGTTCACCGAGATCGCCAAGCGCGCGGCCGACTTGATGCCGAATGGCGGCTCTCTGCTCACCCTCTCCTACGGCGGGTCGACGCGCTGGGTGCCCTCGTACAACGTGATGGGCGTCACCAAAGCCGCGCTCGAGGCGAGCGTTCGGTACTTGGCTGCTGACCTCGGTCCGCAGAATATCCGTGTCAACGCGCTCTCGGCGGGCGTCATGCGCACGCTGGCCGGCGCCGGCGTGTCGGATGCACGCGTGATCTTCAACTATCAGCGCGACCACGCGCCCTTGCGCCGCACGCCGACGCTCGACGAGATCGGCGGTGCGGCTCTTTACCTGCTCTCGCCGCTCGCGGGCGCGGTCACCGGCGAGGTTCACTTCGTCGACTGCGGCTACAATATGGTTGCGATGCCGACGCTCGAGATGTTGAAGGCTGCAGATCAGGAAGCCTCCGGCCGCTCGCCGTCCGAGGCGGCCGAGTAGGCCGGTAGCGAGCGCGGTTGCGCCGCGGCTCACGCCACGACGGGCAGCAGCTGCACGGTCTCAGCGCCGAACGACTTCGCCATGAGCGGCGGCAGGTCTGCCGCCGGCAGGGGTTTGGAATAGTAGTATCCCTGCACCTGCAAGCAGCCCATGGCGCGCACGATCTCCTCGTCGCGCTCGCTCTCGATGCCCTCGGCAATGGTCGGAACGCCGAGGCTCTTGCCGAGTCCCACGATGGCGGACACTGCCTTGATGCTCTCGCGGCGGTCGTGGATCGTGCGGATGAACGAGCGGTCGATCTTTATCTTGTCGAAGGCAAGCTCGGAGAGGTAGCTCAAGCTCGAGTATCCGGTGCCGAAATCGTCGAGCACCACCTTGATGCCCAGGCTCTTGAGCGCGCTGATCACGGTCTTCGAGGCTTCGATGTCGTTGACCAGCGTTGATTCCGTGAGCTCGATCTCGAGCCGTCCCGGCGTGAACTGCGTCTTCGAGAGCACGGCCAGGATGCGGTGCGCGATGCGCTCGTCCTGCACTTGCCGCTGCGAAAGGTTGAGAGCGATTGTGATATGCGGCGGCATCGCCCGCATATCGAGGCACGCGCGCGTGAGCAGCGAGAGCGTGAGGTCGTCGAGAAGGTTCGCCCGCTCTGCAACCTTGATGAAATCGACGGGCTGGATCAGGCCGCGGGTGGGATGATGCCAGCGTGCCAGCACCTCGAAGCCCACGATGGTGCCGGTCGCGAGATCGATCAGAGGTTGGTAGTGCGGCGCGACCGTCTTGTTCTTGATCGACTGAGCGAGCTCCTTCTCGAGGGCAGCCGCAGCCTTGATGTCGGCGTCCATGCTGGCATCGTAGCGGCGCACCACGCCGCGCCCGTCGCGCTTGGCCCTGTAGAGAGCAACGTCGGCCTTGCCGATCAGGCTCTCGTCGTCGTCGGCATCGGAGGGATAGCTCGCGATGCCGACGCTGGCACCGACGTCGAGGGTGAGGCCGTGAGTGACGATGGGCTCCGACAGGACAGCGACCATGCGCTCGCCGACGCGCATCGGCATGCTCTCGTCGCCCGTGTATTCGACGAGGGCGACGAATTCGTCGCCGCCGAAGCGCCCGCGCAATTCGCCGCTGCGGCCCACGGTCCGCATGCGGTTCGCGATCTCCTTGAGCACGATATCGCCGACGAGATGTCCGTGCCGGTCGTTGATAGGCTTGAAGCGATCGAGGTCGATCATGAGCACGGCGACCTTGGAGCCCGCCGCCTTCGCCCGTGCCATGGCGGCACTGAGACCCTCGCGGAAGGCCGCGCGGTTCGCAAGCCCCGTAAGCGTGTCGTTCATCGCGAGGCGCTTGATCTGGTCCACGGCATCATTGTGCCGGCCATGCCCCTCGGAGAGGATCTTCGCAAGTCGCCGCCACAGGAAAAGAGCGACCACGCCCGTTGCGAGGACGAGGCCGGCAAACAGCGCGAGCCCGATGCGGCGCGACGTTTCGAGGCCGCTCCGGGCTTCGGCCACGACCTCTCCGACGAAGCGCTCGGTCGCGTCTGTGACGATCTTGCGGTGAGACTGATAGACCGGATCGGCGACGAGCGCCTGCGCGACGTCCATGTCGCCGGCGCGCACATGATCGAAGACCGCCCGGTCGATGAGCGCGAGCCTGTCCCTCGAGAGGCGCACCTCGGCGCCGAACGGGTCGCCCGAGAGTGGGTTCGCCAAGAGGGTTGCTTCGCCGAGCGCCTGGTCAAGGTGTGTTCGAGCCGCGTCGTAGTCGGTGATCCGCCCGAGATCGCCGGTTTGTGCGGCCGCGTTGACGTCCATCTCGAGGCGGCTCTCGAGCGCCGCGATGCGGTCGGCGGCGGTTTTGGCCGCAAGCACACGGTCGATGGCCGCCGTGCTCTCGAGACGGTAGCCTTCCTGCCGCCCCAGAAGCGCAGCAAACACCAGGCCCGCGCCGCAAAATGCGATCAGAACGACGCGCCGGGCATCGTGGACGAGCTGTGCGATGATTGGATTTGAACGCGTCACGACGAGCACTTCCCCACTTGATGAGAAGTCTATCAGGGGCGGTTTAGAGATGGATGAAATTGGCTCGCCAAACTCGAAACGTTCGTGCACGAACCCTAATGCAAGGTTGCGCATTGGCCCGTTCCGGGAGATGAGGGTGCCGGGCATGCGCTTGCCTTGAGACTAGGGGCTCCATGATAGGTGTTTTTGATTCCGGCCTCGGCGGGCTGACAGTGCTCCGCGCGCTGACTGAGCGCTTCCCGGCCCTATCGTTCGTCTATCTCGGAGACCACGCTCACGTTCCCTACGGTGACCGGCCATCAGAGGAAATCATCGATTTGACCCGGGCTTGCGTCGAGGCTCTGTTCCGGCGCGGGTGCAAGCTGGTCGTTCTCGGCTGCAACACGGCAACTGCAGTGGCCGCTCGACGCCTGCAGACTACGTGGCTTCCCGGCACCGAATGGAAGGCCAAGGGCTGCAACGTGATCGGCATCGTCGCGCCCACGGTTGAGGCCGCAACCCAAACGCCTTGGGCCGTCACCACTCCCCAGTACCCGCAGAAGTTCCTCACCGACCGCATCGCCGTGTTCGGCACCACGCGCACCATCGCCTCCAATGTCTACGCCGAGGAGATCAGGAAGCGCTGCCCGAAGGTCGTCGTCGTCCAGCAGGTCTGCTCTGAGCTTGCCGGCGCCATTGAGGCGGGCGCCCCCGAGCAGGTGCTCGAGCGCCTCGTCAAAGCAGCGATCGATGGCGCCATGGCCCAGGCGGGTGGCGATCCGCCCCACCGCGCCATACTCGGCTGCACTCATTTTCCGCTTGTCGAGCACCTGTTCCAGCGCCATCTGCCGCCCGCGACGCGTATCCTCTCCCAGCCCGAGGTGGTCGCCGACAGCCTTGAGGACTACCTCGCGCGCCGCCCGCACTACATTTCGGAGGGCGAAAGCCCTGGCCTCGTCCTGCTCACCACCGGCGATCCGTCGGAAACCAGCGCCCGGGCCAGGGTGTTTGCCGCCGGCGCGGGGCTGCGCTTCGAGCCCCTTGCGCTCTCGGGAGCGCTCTAGGTCGCCTGGGGCGTGACATCCTTGGCGCCGCGGCGCGCAGCCGCGCGCCGCAAAGTCCGGGCAACCTCGGGGCTCGCCGTCTCGAGCCGGTGGAAGTCCTCGCGATGGAGCTTGAGCAGGCGGCATTTGGCGCCGGTGACGAACGAGCCGTCGTCGGACTCGTGAGCGAGCATCGAGACCACGCCGAAGAAGTCCCCCTTTTGGTAGACCCTCTCTCCCTCGGGACCGCGTTGGACCACCTTGCCCGAGGCGATGAAATACATCGCCTGCCCCGCCGTCCCCTCGCCCATCACCTCGATGTTGGGCGGCAGGTTGTGAGAGTGAAGCAGAGGCATGATTTGCTTGACCTCCCGGGCTTCGAGCTCGGCCAGCAGCGGAATGCGCGACATGAGCGACCAGGTCACCACGAAGTCGCGCCGCGCGAGTTCTTGCGCGAAGCCCGCCGAGATGATGGCGACCGGCAACGCCAGAATGCAGAGCCCCGTGATCATCACCACGGCGCCGAACACCCTGCCGAGCGCCGTTACAGGCGTCACGTCGCCGTATCCGACGGTGGTCAAGGTGGCGATCGCCCACCAGGCCGAATCCGGCACCGTGCCGAACTTGTCCGGCTGTGTGGTGCCCTCGATGAAATAGATGCCCGTCGAGGCGAAAAGCACCGCCGTCATGAGGAGAAGACCAGCTCCGACCAGCGCCCGTTGCTCATTGGCGAGCACCCGCAGCAGCGTGTGCATGGCCGGCGAGTAGCGCGAGAGCTTGAAGAAGCGGAGCAGCCGGAGCGCGCGCAGAATGCGCAAGTCGATGAAAAAGAGCGCGCCGAGATAGAAGGGAAGAATGGCGAGAAGATCGATGATGAGCGCAGGCCGCGTCGCCAGGCTTAGGCGTGCTCTCCAGGGCGCAAGACGCTTCAGGAATGGCACCTCGACCGCAGTCCACAGCCGGAGCAGGTATTCGACCGTGAACACGGCTACCGAGGCGATCTCGAAGATTTGGAAGGTCTTGTGGTGGGCTTTTGCGATGGCCGGCACCGTCTCCGCCACGAAGGCCGCGATGTTGAGAAGGATGAGCGAGATAATGAGGAAGTCGAAGATGCGGCTCGCACGGTCGTCCCCGTGGCCGATCTCCATCACCTCGTAGACGCGCCTCCGCCAGGTCATCTCCCGCGCGCGCACATGACGCACGCTGAGACGGGCTCGCCGCAGCGGCGTCGAGGTCTCCTCGCCTTCCGATGTCGCATCCGCCCTGAGGTCGCGCTGCACGGCCGTCCATCCCCCTCGTGTTCTGTCGGCGCCGAGTTTAGACTTGGCGGCAGAGGCTGTCTCTCCCTGGCGCCCCAATGGGCGGCCGCATCGCTAAGGCCGCGCGACGCCCGAGACGCCAATGAACGCGGAGAAACGCAGATGGCAGAGGCGGCCCCCGTGTGCAACTTCGGCTGGAAGGCGCCGGACTTCCGCCTGCCCGCGACCGACGGCCAGGTATACGCGCTGAGCGAGATCAAGGGGCGGAGCGGGACCCTGGTCATGTTCATCTGCAACCATTGCCCGTACGTGCAGGCCATTATCGATCGCATCGTGCGCGATGCGGTCGAGCTGAAGGACATCGGCATCGCCGCGGTCGCAATTTCGTCGAATGACGCCACGGCCTACCCGGAGGACAGATTTGCGCGCATGACGGAGGTCGCGGAGGCCCACAGCTTCCCCTTTTCCTATCTTTACGACGAAAGCCAGGACGTTGCCCGTCGCTACGGGGCGGTCTGCACGCCGGATTTCTTCGGCTTCAACGCAGCCCTCGAGCTTGAGTACCGCGGCCGGCTCGACGCGAGCGGCAAGCAGGCGGCCGCTCCGAGCGCACGCCGCGAGTTGTTCGAGGCCATGAGGCTCATCGCGGAGACGGGCCGGGGGCCGCTCGACCAGATCCCATCGCTCGGATGCTCGATCAAGTGGAAGGACGCCTGAAAGACGGAGGAGGCCTGTAAACGTGGCCAAATCCATTGCCTTGGCACGCGCTCGCCGCTATAGACCTGCCACCTCAGCCGCTCGGAACACCAGTTTCGGGCGGTAAATCTGTTGGCTGCCGCGCTACGTGCGGCGGGATCGAAAAAAGGGAGCCCGGCCTCGGCACGAGGCGGCTTTTCCCGAGCAAAAGGAACGAGTTCATGGCCAATACGAAGTCGGCGAAGAAGGCCGCCCGGCAACGCATCACCCGCACCGAGATCAACAAGGACCGCAAGTCCGCGCTGAAGACCAGCGTGCGTAAGGTTGAGGAGGCGATTGCGTCCGGCCAGAAGGATGTCGCCGTTGCAGCGCTGAAGGCTGCCGAGCCGACGCTGGTGCGCACGGCTCAAAAGGGCGTCCTTCATCGCAGGTCGGCCAGCCGCAAGGTTTCGCGCCTCGCGCAGCGCGTCAAGGCGATGGCGTGAGTATTCTGCATAATCACACGTAAGCTTCATGCAAGGCATCGTGGGCGCCGAGCTGTGTCTTGTTCGCCACAGGGAAGCCCGCTCGATAGAATCGCCGCGCTCAGAAGGTTAATCCCTAAGTCGCGGATTCATCGGGCGAGGCCCCCGTCCGGCCCCTCTGCCAAGTCTCTCGAGGCGAATTTCGCCCCCGCCTCGGCAAGCAAAAAAGAGCGTGCGAGATGTATGTCACGCGAACGCCGCAATTCATTTTCGGATGATTTTGGCCAGCTGTGGAATTAGCTGTGCTCTCAACGAGTTTCCCCACCGGTCCTGTGGACAGGACTCAAGTTTTCCACTTCGTGGGCCGAGCTCAGTCCACTGCTCGTCCCCCGGTTGCCAAGGGAGCGACGCCCTTGCGCACAAGTTACCAAACCTCTAAAAGAGTCCCTGTCAGCGCGACGGAGCGAGACGGTCGAGAATGACCAGTATCACCCCGCCCCCGACTCAGGGTTCGTAGCGTATTTTCCATCCTGAAATCTTCAGTGTTCAAGGTGCGTACCGGTATTCCGTCCTCCCATGGACGGATACATGGGCTTTGTTTTGCCTGAATATTGCAGATCGACTAAAGTATAACTGAACGGCCGTAACGGGAAACCTTATGGCCGAACGCTAAGGTGGCGTAGGGGTTGAGGTTGAACGACACCGTCAAAATCGAGGATGTGCCCGTCGAAGTCACGTGGGCCCGCCTCAAGGATGACGCAGAGGCAGTTCTGATCGATGTGCGGACTCGAGCAGAATGGACCTTCGTCGGGCTTCCGGACCTCAGCGCGCTGAATAAGCGCGTAGTCACCGTCGAGTGGCAGACCTTTCCGGACAACCGGGTTGATCTCGGATTTTCGGAGAAGCTGGTCGAGCAGCTCGAGAAGTCCGGCGTGAAGAAAGATGCGGAACTTTTCTTCATCTGCCGGTCTGGGGCCCGCAGCCATGCGGCTGCGGAAACAATGGCGGACGCAGGCTATACGCGCTGCCGCAACGTGGCGGAAGGCTTCGAGGGCCCTCTCGATGCCGGCCACCAACGTGGGCACGTTTCCGGCTGGAAGGCTGCCGGGCTGCCGTGGCGGCAAGGATAGAAGCGTCTGACATCTGATGGCGCCGCCTGTTTGGGCGAACAGGCGACTCCAGGAATTTCTGCCGAGCGGCGGCAGAAACAACTTGTGCGGGGTATCAATATGCAAGCGATCTCGAAAGCGGAGCTATCTTTTGCGGCATCCGACCGGCCGGTGCGTGGCCAGTCGGGGGCCTTTGTCTCGGGTGACGAGAGGGTTTCGGCCGCTGGCAGTGCCGGGGCTGACGGCAAGGGCGCCAAGGTGCGCGCCTCGCTGCGGGCCCGTCTTGGCGAGGATATCTTCACGAGCTGGTTCAACGCGCTCGAGTTCGACGACTTCGACGGCAAGACTGTGAAGGTCTCGGTGCCGGTGAAGTTCCTCCGCAATTGGATCCAATCGCACTACCTCGACGATCTCCTGACCTGCTGCAAATCCGAGTTCAAGACCGCCGAGCGCGTCGAGGTGCTTCTGCGCCAGCCGGGCGCGAGCGCGTCTCGCCCCGCCGTTGTGCAGGCTGAGCCCGTCAAGGTGCGCGACGGCAGCGCCGACGCGCGTCCGCTCGGCGCGCTCGAGCCGGTGCGCTTGCCGATTGCTCGTCCCGCCGCTCCCGTCGCGGGCCGCACCAGCGTCGATGGCTTCGAGGGCTCGCCGCTCGATCCGCACCACACGTTCGACACCTTCGTCGTCGGCTCCTCGAACCGCATGGCGCACGCCGCCGCGATCCAGGTGGCCGAGACGGTTCTGAACGACAACCCTTCGTTCAATCCTGTCTACATCCACGCCTCCGTCGGCCTCGGCAAGACACACCTTCTTCAAGCCATCGCCTGGGAGGTGAAGCGCCGCGCCCAGAACGCTCAGGTTCTCTATCTCACCGCCGAGCGCTTCCGCTATCAGTTCGTCGAGGCGCTGCGCGCGCAGGACTCGACGGCCTTCAAGGAGAAGTTCCGCCAGATCAACATGCTCCTGATCGACGATCTCGAGTTCATGCAGGGCGAGAAGACCGAGCAGGAGTTCGACCACATCATCAACGCGCTGCTCGACGGCGGCCGTCAGGTCGTGGTCGCCTCGGCCCGTCATCCGGCGCAGATCGAGCGCTTGAACGAGCGTATGCGCTCGCGCCTCCAGCGTGGTCTGGTCGCCGAGATCGGCAGCTTCGACTATGAGCTGCGCACGCGCGTCCTCGAGCAGCGGCTCGCCGAGAAGCGGTCCATCGATCCTGCATTCGAGCTCTCCCGCGACGTGATCGACATTCTCGCCAGCCGCCTGACCGAGAGCGGCCGCGAGCTCGAGGGGGCCGTGAACCGCCTCTACCTCACCTGGCAGCACATGCGCTCGCCAGTCACGCTCGACATTGCCGAGAACATCGTGCGCGACCTGTTCCAGGGCGTCGAGCCGCGCCGGATCAAGATCGAGGACATCCTGCGCATCATCTCGCGCCACTTCGGGGTGTCGAAGGGTGATCTACTTTCGCAGCGTCGCCACCGCTCGGTTGTCTGGCCCCGCCAGATCGGCATGTATCTCGCCAAGCAGCTCACCCATCGCTCGCTGCCCGAGATCGGCCGCCGCTTCGGCAACCGCGATCACACGACCGTCCTGCATGCCATCCGCAAGATCGAGGGTGTGATCGCGGGCGACGCCGGCCTCCGCGACGAGATCGAGGAGCTCAAGAAGCTTCTGAGCCACTAGGCTCAGTGAATTGAAAGAATGAGTTTTTCAGGCAGTGAACGTGGCGTGACGAGGGAGATCGGCGCCACGTTCAAGCGGGGCGGGAGCGGCATCTCAGGATGCTGCTCCCGAATTTCGTCAGTCTGCGCGCGGGGTGGACCCGAGAAGGGTGAGGACGCCTGCTAGCCGATTGTGCGCCGCCTCTTGAAAAGGCAGGCCTGATCGGGGCAAGTTGTGCGTCGCACGCCATCTCTTTCATCCAGGAAGGTAGCTGAGCCACATGCATCCCTCGGGGCGTCGAGGGAAGGACGGCTCGCCATCTATCTCCACCTGCGATCCAAACGGCCCGCTGTGCTGCTGGATCGCGAATGCCGAGGCAACCGATGCGTCTTGTGATCGAACGCGGTGAACTCTTGAGGGCGCTCGGCCATGTGACGAGCGTCGTCGAGCGCCGGACGACGATACCTATCCTTTCGAACGTGCTGCTGAAGGCGTCGGGCCAATCGCTCGAGTTGAAGGCGACCGACCTCGAGCGCGAGGTCATCGAGGAGGTGCGGGCCGAGGTGGCAACGTCGGGGGCTGTCACGGTGCCCGCTCACATCCTGCACGACATTGTGCGCAAGCTGCCCGAGGGCAGCCAGGTCGACATTCGCCGCGAGGCGGAGAAGGAGCGGCTCACACTTGCCGCCGGCCAGGCTCGCTTCGCGCTGCAGACGCTCGGGCCCGAGGACTTCCCCGATCTCAACGCCGGTGATCTCGGCCACTCCTTCGAGATCGCAGCCAAGGACCTGAAGCGACTGATCGACAAGACCAAGTTCGCGATCTCGACCGAGGAGACGCGCTACTACTTGAACGGCATCTACTTCCATATCGCCGACAGCGGCAAGACGCCGATGCTGCGCGCCGTCGCGACCGACGGCCATCGCCTCGCCCAGGCCGAGCTGGCGCGCCCCAAGGGCGCCGAGGGCATGCCCGGCGTCATCATTCCGAGGAAGACCGTGCACGAGCTGCACCGCCTGATAGAGGAGAGCGCCGAGACGGTGACGGTCGCCGTGAGCCCGGCCAAGGTGCGCTTCGAGATCGGTCCCGTCACGCTGACGTCGAAGCTGATCGACGGCACCTTCCCCGATTATGGCCGCGTCATCCCGCAGGCGAACGACAAGGATCTCCGCGTCGACAACGCCGACTTCATAAGTGCCGTCGACCGCGTTTCGACCATTGCCAGCGAGCGTGGCCGCGCCGTGAAGCTCAACATCGCCGACAACAAGCTCGTGCTATCCGTTAACAACCCGGAAGGCGGCAGCGCCACCGAGGAGATCGGCGTCACCTACAAGGCCGCGCCGCTCGAGATCGGCTTCAACGCGAGGTACCTGCTCGACATAGCCGGGCAGCTCGAGGGCGACGAGGCGCGCTTCCTGCTCGCCGACCCCGGCTCGCCGACCATGATCCGCGGCGCCGGCGACGAGACCGCGCTCTACGTCCTGATGCCGATGCGTGTGTAGGTTGGCGGCCAACCCTGCAGACGCGCCGCCGGCCATCGCGCCAACCTCTCCGCGCCTCTGGGTCGAGCGGCTGACGCTTACGCAGTTCCGCAACTATGCGTCGCTGGCGCTTGAGTTGGCGCCCGAGCCGATCGTGCTCGCCGGCCCCAACGGATCCGGCAAGACCAACGTGCTCGAAGCCGTCTCGCTCTTGGCGCCGGGCCAGGGCCTGCGTCAGGCGCCCTTGCCCGATCTCGCGAGCGCCGGCGGCGACGGCACCTGGTCCGTCGCGGCTCGCGTCCACACCCAAGTCGGCGCGGTGGCGATCGGCACGGGACAGACCGCTGCCCAGGGCACGGGCGATCGCTCGGGCCGCATCGTGCGCATCGACGGCGACGCCAAGAGCGGCTCCGGTGCGCTCGCCGATTACGTGGAGATGGTCTGGGTCACGCCCGCGACCGACGGGCTCTTCACCGGCGCCGCCTCCGAGCGCCGCCGCTTTCTCGACCGCCTCATCCTCTGCTTCGATCCCGGCCACCGCACGCGCGCCGGCCGCTTCGAGCGCGCCATGGCGCAACGCAACCGCCTGCTCTCCGACGGCGTCACACGCGGCGCGCAGCTCGAGGGCCTCGAGATCGTCATGGCGGAGAATGGCGTCGCCGTTGCCGCCGCCCGCGCCGAAGCCGTGGCCGCGCTCGCCGCCATCGTCGAGAGCCGCCGCGCGCGCGATCCCGAGAGCCCATTTCCCTGGAGCCGCTCGCATCTCGACGGCCAGATCGACCGCGACCTCGCCAACATGGCCGCCGTCGACGTCGAGGATGCCTATGCTCGCCTGCTCGCGGTGACCCGCGAGCGCGATCGCGGTGCCGGCCGCACGCTCGACGGGCCTCACCGCAGCGACTTCCAGGTCTCCCACGGGCCAAAGGCGATGCCGGCCAAGCTCTGCTCCACGGGCGAGCAGAAGGCGCTCCTCATGGGGCTCGTGTTGGCGCACGCCGAGCTCGTCGCCGCCCGCCGCGACGGCAGCGCGCCGATCCTGCTCCTCGACGAGGTGACGGCCCACCTGGACGAGCATCGGCGCGCGGCGCTTTTCGCCGAGCTGCTGCGCCTGGGCTCGCAGGCGTGGTTGACGGGCACCGACCGCGAGGCCTTCTCGAGCCTGGCCGGAAGGGCCCGCTTCTGGCGCGTCGGTGACGGAGCTTTGACACCGTCGGGCTGAGCCGAGCGCCCGTCATCCAGCCTCTCGGTCGCACGTCCCTAAGAAATTGAAATAAAATAGTAATTCTGCGTGGATGACGCCCGGAAGTCGGCGCTTTTTTGCCCCGCTGAGAGCCGGGCCGTGCTATAGAGAACGGTCACAAAGTTCACCACCTGGACAGGACCCGAATGAGCGCCGAGCCCGCCAAGAAGACGCCCGCGCCCGAGGACTATGGCGCCGACAGCATTAAGATGCTGAAGGGCCTTGAGGCCGTGCGCAAGCGCCCCGGCATGTACATCGGCGACACCGATGACGGCTCCGGCCTGCATCACATGATCTACGAGGTGGTCGACAACGCCATCGACGAGGTTCTGGCTGGCCACGCCAAGGTTTGCGAGGTGACGCTGAACCCCGACGGCTCGTGCACCGTGCGCGACGACGGCCGTGGCATCCCGACCGGCATCAAGAAGGACGACGACCACACGCCGAAGCGCTCCGCCGCCGAGATCGTGTTCACGGAGCTGCATGCCGGCGGCAAGTTCGACCAGAACTCCTACAAGGTGTCGGGCGGTCTGCACGGCGTCGGCGTCTCCGTCGTCAACGCGCTCTCGACCTGGCTCAAGGCCCGCATCTGGCGCGAGGGCAAGGAGCACGTGATCGAGTTCCGCGACGGCGTCGCCGTGGCTCCCTTGAAAACCGTGGGCGATGGCGGCGACAAGCGAGGCACCGAGGTCACGTTCCTGCCGAGCCCCGCGACCTTTACGAAAGTCGAGTTCGACTTCGCGACGCTCGAGCATCGCCTGCGCGAGCTGGCATTCTTGAACTCGGGCGCCAAGGTCATTCTGACCGATGCGCGCCATGCCGACGTGAAGCGCGAGGAGTTCCTCTACGAGGGCGGCACGGCGGCGTTCGTGCGCTATCTGGACCGCTCGAAGCAGGCGCTGATCTCGGACCCCATCATGATCCGCACCGAGAAAGACCGCGTCGGCGTCGAGCTCGCGCTCTGGTGGAACGACAGCTATCACGAGAACGTGCTCTGCTTCACGAACAACATCCCGCAGCGCGACGGCGGCACGCACCTTGCGGGCTTCCGCGGGGCGTTGACGCGCGTCATCAACAAGTACGCGAGCGACAGCGGCATCGCCAAGAAGGAGAAGGTCGACCTCTCGGGCGAGGACGCGCGCGAGGGTCTCACCTGCGTGCTCTCGGTCAAGGTGCCGGATCCCAAGTTCTCGAGCCAGACCAAGGACAAGCTCGTCTCCTCCGAGGTGAAGCCCGTCGTCGAGAGCATCGTGTTCGAGGAGCTGATGGCCTGGTTCGAGGAGCACCCGAAGGAGGCCAAGTCCATTGTCGGCAAGATCGTCGAGGCGGCGCTCGCCCGCGAGGCGGCCCGCAAGGCGCGCGAGCTGACGCGCCGCAAGAGCGCGCTCGACGGCCTGCGCCTTCCCGGAGGCCTTGCCGAGTGCCAGGACCGCGATCCCGCCAACACCGAGCTCTTCATCGTCGAGGGCGACTCCGCCGGCGGCTCCGCCAAGCAGGGCCGCAAGCGCGAGTATCAGGCCGTGCTGCCGATCCGCGGCAAGATCTTGAACGTCGAGCGCGCGCGCATCGACAAGATGCTCTCCTCGGAGCAGGTGACCAACATCATCGGCGCCTTGGGCACCGGCATCCGCGACGACTTCGATCTCGCCAAGCTGCGCTATCACAAGATCATCATCATGACCGACGCCGACGTCGACGGCGCCCACATCCGCACGCTGCTGCTCACGTTCTTCTATAGGCAGATGCACGATCTGGTGGACAAGGGTCACGTCTATATCGCCCAGCCGCCGCTCTACAAGGTGGCCCGCGGCAAGAGCAGCGCCTACCTCAAAGACCAGCGCGCGCTCGAGGACTATCTCGTCGACAGCGGCCTCGAGGACACCGTGCTGGTTGCCGGCGGCGCCGAGCGGGCCGGCAAGGACCTGCGCGACATCGTCGATCAGGCCCGCGGTATCGTCGGCCTGATCGATCAGCTCCATTCGCGCTACGCGCGCCAGATCGTCGAGCAGGCGGCCATCGCCGGTGCCTTCGATCCAGCCCTGCTCGACTCGGCAGCCTCCGCCAACACCGCGGCCGGCACCGTCGCCGCGCGCCTGAACGAGGTCGCCGAGGAGACGGAGAAGGGCTGGGCCGGCAACTATGGCAACGACGCCTTCCTGTTCCGGCGCGAGGTGCGCGGCGTCACCGAGGCGCACGCGCTCGACCGCGCGCTCCTCGCCTCTCTGGATGCTCGGCGCTTGAACGAGAAGCGGAAGCACCTGGCCGAGGTCTATGGTCTCGGCGCCAGGCTACGCCGCAAGTCCGAGACCATTCCCGTGTTCGGGCCGCGCACGCTGCTCAACGCCATCTACGAGGCGGGTCGCAAGGGCCTCACGCTTCAGCGCTACAAAGGCCTGGGCGAGATGAACCCGGAGCAGCTCTGGGAGACCACGCTCGACCGCGACGCGCGCACGCTGCTGCAGGTCAAGATCGGCGACGTGTCCGAGGTTGACGAGATCTTCTCGAAGCTGATGGGCGACGTCGTCGAGCCCCGCCGCGAGTTCATCCAGGACAATGCGTTGACCGTCGCCAACCTCGACGTCTAGCGCATCGCATAGTCGCGTCGACCTTGATCGAGGTGCACTTTTTAAGGCACGCCGTCACGGAAGGCGCGGCCAAAAGGGACGCGGCTATCCGGGAACGCAAAGAACGTTTGCGTCGCCTGCTTGCGGGGAGCGGACGGCTCACGCTGCGGCCGGGGCGTTGCGCGCGCTCTCCGCCGTGACCTCGTCGGTCCACACCTTGAACGACTTCAGCGTATGAGCGCCGAATGTGTGGAAGAGAGGGACATCGGTAGCATCGCGCCCGCGAGCGACCACGATCCGGCCGATACGAGGCCGGTTGTGGCGGGCATCGAACGTCACCCACTTGCCGCCGAGGAACACTTCGCACCACGCCGAGAAATCCATCGGCGCCGGATCTTTCGGCACGCCGATGTCGCCGAGGTAGCCGTTGACGTAGCGCGCGGGAATGTTGAGGCAGCGGCATAGCGCGATGGCGAGATGCGCGAAATCGCGGCAGACGCCGATGCGCTCCTCGTAGGCCTCGGCCGCGGTGCGCGTTGCGCGCGCGTGCTGGTATCCGAACGTCAGGTGCTCGTGCACGAAGTCGCAGATTGCCTGCACGCGGCTCCATCCGGGCTCTACATTGCCAAAGCGTTTCCAGGTCATGTCAGAGAGCCGGTCGGTCTCGCAGTAGCGGCTGCCGAGCAGGTAGACCAGCACGTCGTCGGGGAGCTGCGGAATCGGCACCTCATTGAGATGCGGCTCGACCGCGTCGGCCGCGCCGGAGTCTGCGATGGTGCCGTCGAGGGAGAGGGAGAAGCTTCCAGCCGGAGCGACCATGCGCCTGCACGAGTTTCCGAACAAATCGCGATAGGTCGAGACCGTGACGCCGGGCCGGGTAACAAATGGCATCTCGGATTGAATGTCGCCGCGACGGCTATCGTGAATGTCGAGAAGCGTGATGAGCGGCGTCGGCTGGGGAAGGGTGATGCCGACGTCGAACCCGTATCTGATGAGCATGGATATACCTCTGTCCACCAAAATAACGCCGAAAGGCAGTGGCGGTTCCGGCTGCTCTAAGCCTGAAATTGCGCCTTGAACGAAGGCGGGGACTGTCCCAGGGTGCCGCTCTCCACCCGTCCGAAAGCGCCAATCCCATGACGTCTCAAATGCCCGACGTGCCGCGTCCTTTCGACGCTATCATGCTGTCGGTCGGCGATGGGCATTGGCTCTATGTCGAGGAGATTGGCACGAAAGGCGCAATTCCGGTCATTTTTCTGCACGGCGGGCCCGGCAGCGGAGCGCAGCACAGCCACCGCCGGCTCTTCGACACAGAGCGCTTCCACGCCGTCCTGTTCGATCAGCGCGGCGCCGGCCGCAGCCATCCCTATCTTTCCACTGAGGCCAACACGACGGCGCATCTGGTGGAGGACATCGAGCGCATCCGCACGCACTTCGGCTTCGAGAAAGTCATGCTGGTCGGCGGCTCCTGGGGCTCGACGCTCGCGCTCGCTTACGCCGAGACCTATCCGTACCGCGTCTCCGCGATGGTGCTGCGCGCGGTGTTCCTTGGCACGGACGCGGAGGTCGACTGGGCCTTCCGCCGGGCGCCGGCCGAGATTCGCCCGGACCTCTATGAGGGCTTCGTTGCCGCGCTCCCGGAAGCCGAGCGCCGTGATCCTCTCACGGCCTACGTACGTCGCTTGACTGGCAGCGACGCGGAGGCGCGTGCCGCGGCGGCCCGTCATTGGTTCGCCTTCGAGCACGCGCTCTCGCAGTTTGCGCCGAGCACCACGGCGCTTCCCCCCGCGTTCAAAGGTGAAGGCCGCGTGCCGCCGACACCCATCATCGAGGCTCACTACATCGCCAACGGATTTTTCCTCGCGCCGGGCGAGCTTCTGGACGGTGCGTCGCGCCTCGGCTCAATCCCGGGAGTGATCGTCCAGGGCCGCTACGATCTGCTGTGTCCGCCGCGCGCCGCATTCGAGATCGCGCGCCGCTGGCCGGGAAGCCGGCTCGAAGTCATGGCGGAGGCCGGCCACGCCATGACCGATCCTGGCATTTTCGATTCCATGCAAAGCGCCGTCAATGCGCTCGCGCGCAAGCTCTAGCTATGATGGCTGCCATGCCGGTCACCGTCACAGCATTCTACAAGTTTGTCAGCATCGAGGACCCGCAAGGGCTGCGCCGGCTCATTCTCGATGTGGCCGCGCCGCGCTCCATCAAAGGCACCGTCCTCGTCGCCCGCGAGGGCATCAACGCCACCATAGCCGGCGACGATGCAAGCATCCGTGCGTTTCTCGCCTGGCTTCGAAATGACCCGCGCTTCGCAGATCTCGTGAGTAAGGAGAGCTACGCACCCGAGATTCCCTTCGGCCGTCTCAAGGTGAAGGTGAAGGCCGAGATCGTCACGCTGCGCCAGCCGCAGGCGGACCCTTCGGTGCGCGTCGGAACCTACGTCAAGCCAGAGCGCTGGAACGCGCTCATCCGCGATCCAGAGATCGTCGTCATCGACACGCGAAATGCCTACGAGGTCGCCATCGGCACGTTCGAGAGCGCGCTCGATCCCAGGACGCAGGCCTTCACAGAGTTTCCGGACTACGTGAAAGCCAATCTCGATCCCGACAAGCACCGCCGCGTAGCCATGTTCTGCACGGGCGGCATCCGCTGCGAGAAGGCATCCGCTTATCTTCTCTCTCTGGGCTTCCCAGAGGTCTATCACCTCGAAGGCGGCATCCTGAAATACCTGGAGACGATCCCGCCCGAGGAGAGCCTGTGGCGCGGCGAGTGCTTCGTCTTCGACGAGCGCGTCGCGCTAGAGCATGGGGTTCGTCCCGGCACGCATGTGATGTGCGAGATCTGCGGCAATCCGATCCCGCGCGAGGCATCGGTGTGTTCCAATTGCAGGATCGGCAACTCATAGTGTGGAAGCCGCTGTTTCTCCCCTGGACCCGCGCTGTTCACTGGCACGGTCTCGCGTCTTCGCCCCACTCATCCTCGCAATTCTCGCGGCGGGGCTTTGGAAAAAGCAGAGCTTCGAAAAGAGCGACAAAGCGTTCGATGGCGAGCAGCATGGCGTGTCTCCTTGCTGACATTTGATACGCCGACGATGCTGCAGAGCTTGCTCCGTCGCAAACGCCATTGCTTTACACCGCGTGTAAGATTTTGTTACATGACGGCATGGCACGCCATCTTCCATCGCTCAACGCGCTGAAGGCTTTCGAGGCCGCGGCCCGCAACGCGAGCTTCACGCTGGCGGCTGCCGAGCTCAATGTCACGCACGCCGCGGTGAGCCGGCACATCCGCGAGCTCGAGGCTTGGCTCGGCGCCAAGCTGTTCGTGCGCACCGGCCGCGGCGTCGAGCTCACGGAGCGCGGCAAGGGCTATGTGACAGACGTCACGCGCGGCTTCGATCTGCTGGCCGCCGCCACCGAGAGCGTGTCGCGTAGGCGCCGCCGCCGCCAGGAGCTTGTTGTCTCCATCGAGGTGGCGTTGGCCTCCCTCTGGCTGGTGCCACGTCTGGGCAGCTTCACCGCTGCGCATCCAGAGCTGGATCTCGTCATCGACGCCTCCGACCGCCTGGTCGACTTCTCCCGCAACGAGGCCGACGTTGGCGTGCGCTACGGTCGCGGCAAATGGAACGGCGTCGCGTCCGAGCTTTTGACGGGCACGCACATGACGCCCGCCTGCGCTCCCGCCCTCCTCAAAAGAACGGCGGTGCGCGAGCCCGCGGACCTGGCGCCCAATCTCCTGCTCCAAGAGGAGACTCGCCAGTTCTGGCGTGGTTGGCTCGAGGCGGCCGGCGTGGCCGGGCGCATCGAGCCGCAGGGCGCAGCCATGAGCAGCTTGCTCACCATCCCCGCTGCCGAGGCGGGTCAGGGCTTCGCGCTCGTCGACGAGGTCATCGCCGCGGACGCTCTGATGGCTGGTCGCCTCGTCCGCCCGTTCGCGATCTCGGTCGAGAATTTCGGCTACTATCTGGTCCGCGGCGCAGACAGGAAAGAGACCAAGGCGATGGCAGCGTTCCGGCTTTGGGTAAAGATGGAGATCGCACGCACGGCCGAGGCCGTCTGCAGGCTGCCGTTGGGTCCGGCTCCGCTGCCGAAGAAGCGCAAGGCCGCACGGTAAGCGCGCTGCCCGCCACCACCGTGGCGCACGGGCGGTGCCGGGTGAACAGGAGTGATCCGCAGAGTTTGCCGCAGCCAACCCCTCCTCTTGCGTTCCCGGACGCCGCGCAAGCGCGGCGATCCGGGATCTTCCCCGATCGCGAAAAGGAGCATGTCGGACCTCTCCCCAATGCGCACCGGGTCAGGATCCCGGATAGCCGCGCCCCTTCGGGCCGCGCCTTCCGGGAATGCATGGAGGGGAAGGGACCGAGGCGAGCGCTACAGGATGAGCTTCGCCGATTGAACAGGAGTGATCCGCAGAGTTT